>Ga0207966_1000017_pt1 | contig 76005 bp, 57 predicted proteins | sample Knorr_S23_td_NAD_FD_185611 | JGI IMG/M metagenome (GOLD analysis project Ga0207966, IMG submission 185611) | Marine microbial communities from Southern Atlantic Ocean transect - Knorr_S23_td_NADW_ad_2500m_LV_B (SPAdes) (version 2) | ecosystem: Environmental > Aquatic > Marine > Oceanic | place...
AGTACTCATAATCATCTTTTAAAATGATATTAATCACACCTGCAATGGCATCAGAACCATATTGGGCTGAAGCACCATCCCTAAGGACTTCAATACGCTCGATGGCAGCAGCAGGGATACTTTTCATATCCACTCCAACTTCACCTTTACCTGGCGTATCGTTTATATACACCAATGCACTAGGGTTTTTGCGTTTACCATTAATCAAAACCAAAGTTCTACTTGGTCCTAATCCTCTAAGATCTGCTGGGTCGAAGTGAGCCGTAGCATCCGAAATGGTTTGTTGCGTGGAGTTATACGAAGGCACAGAATAAGTCAACATCTGATCGATTGTTGTTTGCCCTGTAAACTTTAACTCCTCAATGGTAATGTTGTCAATTGGCACTGGCGAAGTAATTACGGTACGAGGCACAAAACGCGACCCAACCAACACTACATCACTCAACTGTTCTACAGCTACCAACATGCTAACATTTAAAACAGACTTACCATCAACATTTACACTTTGTGTCTGATAACCCACAAAGCTAAATTCCAAAACAGCCTTCGAAGAAGAAACCGAAATAGTGTATCTACCATTTGCATTGGTAGTAGTACCATTACTCGTTCCTTTCTCTACTATACTAACTCCTGGAAGTGCACCCTCGTCAGAACTGACAAGGCCTTTTACCGTATGCGTTTGGGCATACAAAAAGCTGGACATGCCAAAAAATAACATAACCAGCAAGCAGTCTTTCATTTTACTCATAATTTCAATTTAAATTAATTATAAACAATAGCTTTAACTCTCATTAAAGGGATTAGATTCATATAAAGATAGAAATTTATTTTAATTGCATAAAAAAAGGCCCTACAGGAGCCTGTTAACATCTTGTGTTTAAGATAGTTTTAATCAGCATTTACTAGTGAATAGCTTGTTAATAATTCTCCTTCAGCTCTTGTTTCAAACTTAGTAATGCCTCGTCAATCAACCACTTCTGCTCTTCCAACATTCCCGACAAGATTAGCTTCCCTAAATGGGTGCCAGGAGCTTTAGGAGGCACCGAACGAACTTGCTCATTGATTAAAGTAATCAACTGGTCTTTTGCTTGATTAATCATGTCCCAGCTTTTTTCTGAAATATAAACCTGTTGCGACATATTGTGATCGTATTCATTGCGTATGGTCTGAATCAACACGCGATGCAATTCCATCGCACTCATTTCAGTCGTCTGTACTCTCGGTAATAAATTTTGAGGCTGCATCCGCTCCATAAAGAGTGTCAAGCGTTCAAAGGCTTGCATCCTCAAGGGAATCATCTCTTTAACTATCGACTTCTTGTACTCAAACACTCTCCTCTGATGATCGTGATTAAGTACCTTTTTAAGCATATACACGGCAATCACAATCACCAAAAATGCGGGCAAAACAAAATCTAACTGATCTATTATATTGTCCATTGAAATAAATTTTAGCTAAAATAGTAAAAGTATATCAGTCAGTAGTCAGTAGTCAGTAGTCGAAATTATTATTTTAAACTCATAACTTATAACTCAAGACCATCAACAGACTTACTATTTATAGTTCACTACTACCTTCTTCCTATTCCCTATTTACCATTTCCATCTTCTGTTTTACCTTTTACGTGTCACGAATTTATATATTTGCAGCTCGTTAAAAGAAAATCAGCAATATACCTCACGATTATGAACATTTTATCAGACCGAATTCTAAACCTAGAAGAATCGCAAACCATTGCTATGGCTCGCCAAAGTCGTGAACTTATCGACAGTGGAATTGATGTAATCTCACTTAGTTTGGGAGAACCTGATTTCGACACTCCAGACTTCATTAAGAAAGCTGCGAAGAAAGCAATCGATGATAATTTCTCTCACTACACTCCAGTTCCTGGTTTAGGCGAATTGAGAAATGCAATCTCTACCAAGTTTAAAAGAGATAATAATTTAGATTACGCTGCCGACGAAATTGTTGCCTCAACAGGTGCTAAGCAAACTTTAGCACAACTGATGTTGGTAATAGTTAACCCAGGAGATGAAGTGATTGTTCCTGCACCTTATTGGGTAAGTTATTACCAAATGGTGAAAATGGCTGAAGGAACTCCAGTAGTTATTGCAGCCAGCGTTGAAGCAGATTTTAAAATTACTGCTCAGCAATTGGAAGAAGCCATCACCACTAAAACAAAAGCCTTTTTATTCAGCACGCCATGTAACCCTACGGGGTCTGTTTACAGTCGTGAAGAATTAGCTGAATTGGTGAAAGTATTTGAAAAATATCCAGAAATTATCATTATTTCTGATGAGATATACGAGCACATCAACTTTTCGGGTGAGCACGTTAGTATCGGACAATTTGAATCGGTTAAAGACCGAGTAGTAACCGTAAATGGGGTTTCTAAAGGATTTGCCATGACAGGTTGGAGAGTTGGTTATTTAGGAGCTCCTAAATGGCTAGCGGATGCCTGTACTAAAATGCAAGGCCAAACAACCTCTGCTACTTGTGCGATTGCTCAAAAAGCTACCGAAGCTGCTGTATTAGCAGACTCTAGTTGCACGCACGATATGAGAGCTGCCTTCCTAAGAAGAAGAGACCTAATGATAGCAAAACTTCAAGAAATTGAGGGGTTGAAATTGAGCATCCCTCAAGGAGCTTTCTATATTTTCCCTGATGTTTCTTATTACTTCGGTAAATCATACAATAGCACTACTGTTACAAATGCAAACGATTTCTGTATGTATCTTCTGAACGAAGCCAATGTCGCAACCGTAACAGGCGAAGCTTTTGGATCTCCAAACTGTATGCGTATATCCTATGCTGCCGCCGATGAAAAACTAATCGAAGCCGTTGACAGAATCAAAACAGCACTTGAAAAATTAGCATAATTAAAAGCTCCCCTACTAATCGGTAGGGGATTTTTTTTGTTCATTTGTATCGAATCCTTCAAATAATAAATGAATTCAATAGCTGAAATTTTAAACCAATTCGCTACCAAACGGGTACTCATCATCGGCGATGCCATGATTGACGCTTATATGTGGGGTTCTATTAATCGTATGTCGCCGGAGGCTCCAGTGCCCGTGGTAGAAATCGAGAAAAGAGAATCTCGATTGGGAGGCGCTGCCAATGTGGCTTTAAACATCCAATCATTAGGAGCTACCCCAATCCTATTTGCAGCTATAGGAGACGATCATTATGGGGAACAGTTTCTTCAACTCATGCAGAAGAGAAACTTAAGTTGTGAAGGGATTCAAAAGATTACTAATAGAAATACCACCGTCAAAACAAGAATCATCAGCGATGAAAAACACGTACTTCGCGTAGATGAAGAACGAACTGATGAAATCTATAATGACAACCTGAATCAAGTCTTAAAAAACATGATTCTCGGTAATGGTTTTGATGTGATTATTTTTGAAGATTACAACAAGGGTTTACTCAGCGAAAAATTGATTAAATCAGCAATTGAAGCTGCTCAAGAAAAAGGTATCCCTACAATTGCTGACCCTAAGAAAACCAATTTCTTCGCCTACCAAGGAGTAAATGTTTTCAAGCCCAACTTAAAAGAAATTAAAGAAGGGTTGGAAGTCGATTTTGATGACAGCGATAAAGATTCACTAGAAACGAATGTTGCTTTGCTTAGAGATAAACTTAAAGCAAAAGGCATTTTATTAACCCTATCAGAAAAGGGTATATTTTTCCAAAATGGCGACAATAATTACCACCAAGAAGCCTACAAAAGATCTATCGTTGACGTTTCGGGAGCAGGCGACACGGTTGTCTCGGTAGCAGCATTGGCACTCGCTTGCAAGCTTGATAAACGCTTTATGATGAGATTTGCTAACTTAGCTGGAGGATTGGTTTGTGAAAAAGTAGGTGTCGTTCCAATACAAAAGGAAGATCTACTACGAGCCGCCAATGAAATTTTAGAATAGGCTTTATGTCGATACAATCTATACGCGAAAAAATAAATTTGGCTCTTTACGATAGTAGAGAATCCGTTTTAAGACTCTTCAAAATTGGGAGTTTCCTTATCGCTACTTGTATCATTGGATTATTGTTTTACCAATTTGGATTTCGACCAAGCCAAGAAACTAAAGAATGGATTGTACTTGCTATTAAAGCGAGTTTCTTCTTTTACATCCTCAAGTATTTAATTTACATTCTCTACTCTTACGAGCCTCTTAAACTCATTAAAGAAAGTGCTTTCGAAGGGTCTCTACTCCTATTAATTCTTCTGAATGCCCTAAGTCCTCTTTTCTTTGATCAATCCCTTTTAAACTGGATAGGTAATCAATTAGAGCTCTTTAACCTCGAGAACTTTTACATTCTCTTCATCCAATTCTATTTCTTCATTTTAGTAGGAATAGAACTAGGTAAAGCCAGCTCGCAACTTTCCTTTTTGAAGATGGAGCCACCAAAGATGTTAATCTGCTCTTTTTTATTGCTTATTGCAATTGGTGCAGGTTTATTGATGATGCCCGAAATGACTGTTGAGCTTGGTAACATGCCGTTTTTCGACGCTTTATTCACCTCCATAAGTGCCAGTTGTGTTACAGGACTCATAGTAGTAGACACAGCCACTTATTTCACTCAAAAAGGACACATCATCTTGATGTTGTTAATTCAATTAGGTGGTTTAAACATCATCTCCTTCGCTACTTTATTTGCGATATTCTCCAGAAAAGGATTGGGAATAAAACACCAAACGATTATTCAAGAGAACTTTAGCACAGAGTCCTTGCTAAGCAGCAAAGGTTTGCTGAGAAAGATTTTCCTTTTTAGTTTCTTTATGGAGGCTATTGGAGCCTTACTACTGTACTTTAGCTGGAACCCAAACATGAATTACAGTCATTTTGGACAGCAGTTTTTCTACTCTATATTCCACTCCATATCCGCATTCAACAATGCAGGATTCTCGCTCTTTAGCGATGGACTACACGAGCATATCGTTCGCAACTCGCACAGTATGCACATGGTACTTGCAGGATTAATTTTCTTTGGAGCTGTGGGATTCCCTGTAATTGAGGACCTATTCAATATCGAACGCATCAAAAAGAAATTAAAGACTCCTTGGTATGGACTGAAGTTAAGCACCAAGATTTCTTTATACACTTCGTTGATTTTGGTTGCCCTTGGGATGTTATTATTCTACTTTTTAGAACAACAAAACACGCTAAATGGCCTTACACTCGAAGGTCAATTAATCACCTCTTTCTTCCAATCAATCACCACAAGAACCGCAGGTTTTAACACGGTTGACTTCTCGATGGTTGGAACGCCTATGTTAATCATCATCATCTTTTTAATGTTTGTAGGTGCTTCACCAGGATCGACAGGTGGTGGTATCAAAACCTCCACTTTCACACTCATTTTATTCTCGGCATTAAACACGATAAGAGGAAGAAAAAAAATTGAAATCGATAGAAAAACGATTTCCCCAGAACTACTTCACAAAGCATTCTCGATATTTCTATTTTCTAGCACTTCCATCTTCATCGCAATATTTATCCTGAGTATAAGCGATGGCGAAAAAGGCTTAATGCCCATTGCTTTCGAAGCGGTCTCCGCCTTCTCTACTGTCGGGCTCTCTACAGGAATCACCGCCGACTTATCCTTTGTGGGTAAAGTCGTTATCATGATTTCTATGTTCATTGGTAGAATTGGAACGCTAACACTAGCCTTTGCTCTGAGTAGCAAGATGAAATCCCACAACTACGAGTATCCAAAAGCACATCTTACGGTAGGATAATTCCAATTTGATGATTTAAAAATTTGAAAATTGAATGATTTTCACTTTTTCGACCTAGCACCTTTAACCTGACACATTCTACTTAATACTTTGTACTTGATACTTTCTACTATTTCACTATATTCGGGCTTTTGCAATAATTTAGATTCATGTCGGATACATTACTAAAACAAAAAGCCAATTTTGGTACCGGGCCAGTTTTTATGACGGCGATCTCCACTATTCTGGGGGCCATCTTATACTTGCGTTTCGGATATGCCGTAGCACACACAGGCTTCCTGGGTGCTATTGCCATCATCATTATTGGTCATTTAGTTACTATCCCAACCGCTATGGCTGTTGCCGAAATAGCCACCAACCGTAAGGTTCAAGGTGGTGGGGCATACTATATCATATCGCGCTCTTTTGGATTGAATATTGGAGCCGCAATTGGGATTGCCCTATTTCTATCACAAGCCATTAGTGTTGCCTTTTATGTCATCGCATTCGCTGAGGCATTTATGCCCTTTGGCGAATTCTTAATTGAATCCTATCCACTTCTAGCAGACTACAGTGTTTATCTTCTCGACAAGCAACTCGTAGGAATTATCATGATGATATTCTTGAGTATTTTAATGCTTACTAAGGGTGCGAATATTGGGATGAATCTACTATACTATGTGGTAGCCATACTCTTTGCCTCGCTCATCATGTTCTTTATGGGGAAACCTATCGAAGGGCATCATTTGGCCGATGTCGACTTAATAGCCTCCGTTTCTAATCCCGACTCATTCTTTTACGTCTTCACAATTATCTTCCCTGCCTTTACTGGTATTGCTGCAGGGCTAGGTTTATCTGGTGATTTAAAAGACCCAAAGAAATCCATTCCAAAAGGAACTTTATTGGCAACTGCGGTAGGAATAGTAGTCTATGTTGCAGTAGCAATAAAACTGGTCTTCTCAGCTTCTTTAGAAGACTTAGCTGCCGATCAACTCATCATGAGCCGTATAGCCATTTGGGGGCCAATTATACCAATAGGGCTAGGTTGTGCAGCTATATCATCCGCCTTAGGATCGGTAATGGTTGCCCCTAGAACTTTACAAGCTTTGGGAGTCGATAAAATATTCCCAACGCTTATGCTAAACACTTGGCTTTCTAAAAATAAAACGAACACTATTGAACCGATGAATGCTTCTTTGGTTTCCTGTGTGATTGCCTTTTTCTTTGTGGTTATTGGTGACATTAACTTAGTTGCCGAGGTTATCGCTATGTTCTTTATGGTTACCTATGGTGCTATTTGTTTAATATCACTTTTAGAACATTTCTCTGCCGACCCATCCTACAGGCCTACCTTCCGATCGCGTTGGTATATTTCGCTTGTAGGAGCTGTACTTTCATTTTGGTTGATGTTTAAAATGAATACTACCTACGCCATTGCTTCGCTAAGTTTTATGGCACTTATTTACATATACATCAGTAAATACAACACTTCTAGCGGAGGAGTTGTTAAATTATTTAAAGGGGTATTATTCCAACTAAGTAGACAATTACAAATTTTTGTACGCAAAAAAGAATACAACAGTGCAGATGATTACTGGCGACCTTTTGCAATCTGCATATCTGATATTACATTGCAAAATAGAGATGCTTTTGACTTTATGCGTTGGGTATCGCACAAATACGGTTTCGGTACATATATGCATTTTATTGAAGGTTATTTGAATAAAGAATCTCATATAGAATCTCAAAAGACTTTAACAAAACTACATAGTCTTGCCGAGGGTTCTAGATCGAAAGTATACCTCGATACGATTATTAGCCCATCTTATACATCCGCAATTGCACAGGTTATTCAGCTCGCCAGTATCTCCGGAAAAGGACATAATCTTATTGTCTTAGAATTCGAAAGAGGGAATAAAGAAAAGCTAGAGCAGATCATCAAGAATCATCACCTCTTAACTGCCACCGACCTAGATGTATGTATCTTGAACAGCACCTATCGTTCTTTCGGTTATCACAAAGAAATTCATATTTGGATTTCCCCCGATGATTACCAAGATTCAAACCTTGAGATTCTTTTAGGATATATTCTTCTGGGACACGAAAACTGGGAGGATACTGCAATAAAAATCTTCTCAATTTATGCTAAAGGAACTATCGAAAATCAGAAAGAGCGATTGATGAGCCTTATCCAAAAAGGGCGCTTACCGATTTCCCCTTCTAACATTATACTCATCGAAAAAGATCCATCCCACGATATTAAATCAATCATCAACGAGCATTCGGCAACAGCCGATTTCACGATGATTGGTTTCGATGAAGAAGTACTGGAACTACAGGGAACCGAGTACTTTGAAGGTTACGATAAATTGGGGAACATACTTTTTGTAAACTCAATGAATAAAAAAGAAATTAAGTAATACTTTTGCTCAAAATTTTGCTTTGAAACAAACTGTTAAGCCCTATAAAGATTCTTCGCTATCGAAGAAGGAACAAGTTGCCGAGATGTTCGATAACATTGCCGGTAATTACGATTTCTTAAATCACTTTCTTTCTGCCGGAATTGATATTTACTGGCGTAAGAGATTGGTGAAACACCTGAAAAAACAAGCACCAAAAGAGATTTTGGATGTGGCTACAGGAACAGGTGATCTAGCCATTGCCATGCTCAAAGCAATGCCTACAAAAATTGTGGGAATCGACATCTCTAATGGAATGCTCGAAGTAGGTCGTAAGAAAATGAAAGCTAAAGGATATGAGGCAATCATCTCTTTACAACAAGCAGATTCCGAAAACTTACCTTTCCAGGACAATAGTTTCGATGCGGTAACCGTTAGTTTTGGAGCTCGCAATTTTGAGAACCTCGAAAAAGGACTCTCAGAAATGTGTAGAGTATTACGCCCAGGAGGAAAGATGTATATCTTGGAGTTTTCGCAACCCGAATACTTCCCTTTTAAGCAAGTTTACAAGTTCTATTTTAAGTATATTTTACCCTTAATAGGAAAGCTGGTTTCTAAAGATAATTCGGCATACACCTATTTACCTGAATCGGTTGGAGCCTTTCCGCACGGAAAAGAACTCTTGAATATCATAGAAAATTGTGGTTACAAAAAAGCAACAAACCACGTATTAACAGTGGGTATTGCTTCTATTTATATAGCAGAAAAGTAAGATGAGAAAACTGCAGACACTATTACTATTCTTAATTATCGGATGCTCGGCTTTTGCTCAGAGCAGACAAAAGATTACGAATCTGAACAATTACGATTATCAGAAAATCCACTTCGGATTTACCATCGGTGTGCGCCAACAAGTTTTGGTAAACGACTTTGTAAAAGACTTCATTATTGACGATGAAATCTTAAAAGTGGAAAGCCATGGCGACTATGGTTTTAATGTGGGTATTGTGTCTGACTTGCGTTTGAACAAGTATTTCAACATGCGATTCATCCCTTCTTTAACCTTTACCAACCGAAATCTATACTACACCTTTAGCCCCGGAAGCGATCAAGCTCGAGAGGTTCGAAAAAGTGTAGAATCGGCTTTATTAGAGCTGCCTTTACACCTCAAATTTCGAGGAGATAGAATCAATAATTCACGTCCATTTGTTTTTGCAGGTGTGAAGTACATTACCGATATGGCTTCGGAAAAGAATGTGGAGAGTCAGAAAATATTTAAGCTTAACCGTGCAGACTTAGCTCTTGAGATTGGCGTTGGTTGCGACTTCTACCTACCCTTCTTTAAGTTTGCTCCTCAATTAAAATACTCTTACGGATTAAACAATTTAATTGTGGAAGACGGCTCTGTGTTCACTTCTCCTCTTGAAGGATTTTACTCCAGAGGTTTAACGCTTTCATTTACATTCGAATAATATGCAAAAGGAGATCACCATAAGCGTATCCCCTAAAGCTGCTACCGAAGAGCAATCAATAAAGTTTAGTGTAGCTCGGAAACTCAATATCGATGTAAATAAGATTAGCGATATTACTGTTCAAAAGCGTGCCATTGACGCTCGCTCTCGAAAGATCAATATTCACCTTAATGTAACTGTTTACACCAAAGGTGAGAAAGCCATTGCTAAAGAATACCAAAGAGAATATCCGAATGTATCTTCGGCTACTCCTGTAATAATAGTAGGATCTGGTCCTGCAGGACTTTTTGCTGCGCTCCGTTTGATTGAATTAGGTTTAAAACCTATCGTTTTAGAAAGAGGGAAAGATGTTATCGAAAGGCGTAAAGATCTTGCTAAGATTCATAAACACGAAGTAAATCCTGACTCCAACTATTGTTTTGGTGAAGGTGGTGCAGGAACCTATTCTGACGGTAAACTCTATACGCGTTCTAAGAAAAGAGGTAGCGTACAAAGAGTTCTTGAAATACTCGTAGGTCATGGTGCGGTGGAAGATATCATGATTGATACCCATCCACATATCGGGACGAATAAACTTCCTAAGATTATCGCTAAGATGCGCGAGAACATTCTTGCTTCTGGCGGAGAAATACATTTCGATTGCCGTGTAGAAGACTTTATTCTGAAGGGAAAAAAGATCGAAGGTGTTATCGACCAAAGTGGAAATAAAATTTTAGGGCATTCTGTAATACTAGCTACAGGGCATTCAGCCAGAGATATATTCTATTTATTAGATCGTCATAAAATACTCATCGAAGCTAAATCTTTTGCATTGGGAGTTCGTATAGAACATCCACAACCTATCATCGACGCTGCTCAATACCGCTGTGATGTTCGCAGTAGATACTTACCTGCAGCATCCTACAAGTTTGTTCAACAGGTAAACGGCAAAGGAGTCTTTTCTTTCTGTATGTGCCCTGGTGGACATATCGTTCCTTCGGCTACAGCTCCAGGAGAGATTGTGGTAAACGGAATGTCGGCTTCTACGCGTAGTTCGCGCTATGCCAACTCCGGAATGGTGGTAGCCATTGAGCCAGGCGACTTACAAGCATATACCCAACACGGTGAATTAGCCGGTTTGGTATTCCAACAAGAAATGGAAAAAATGGCTTGGCTAGCAGGTGGTAAAACACAAGCAGCACCAGCCCAGCGTATGGTGGATTTTGCTGAAGGTAAATTCTCAAATACCCTTAACGACTGCTCTTATATTCCTGGAATCAATTCTGCGCCTTTACACGATCTTTTACCTTCGATTATCGGAGATAGACTTCAAAAAGGATTTAAAGCCTTTGGACGTAAGATGAATGGTTATTATACCAACGAAGCAAATATACTCGGAGTAGAATCTAGAACCTCTTCTCCTATCCGAATTCCTAGAGATGCTGAAAACTTAAATCACCCACAAATTACCAACCTCTACCCCTGTGGTGAAGGTGCTGGTTATGCTGGTGGTATTGTTTCGGCTGCTATTGATGGTGAGCGATGTGCGGAAGCGATTAAGAGCGCTCTTACATAGCTGATCAGATAAAGATCATAACAACAAATGTTTTTATTTTTGTAGTTTTATGATATAGGATATATCGGGAACTGTTCCCGTTATACAAACGTTGAGAGGCATTATAGAAAATAACAAATGGAAATAGTAAGAGATTTTTTAGAATTTGAACTTTTACGCATCGGGGAATTCAGGTTAAGTGTTACGACACTGACAACTATTTTAGTAATATTTCTGATAGCCAAGTTATTGTTATGGCTAATTAAAAAAGCATTATTTAGTCAACACAAGCTTAAAGTTCTTGACCAGGGGAATCTTATTGCCTTATTTCAAATAATCAGATACGTACTTTGGATTATTACTATAACTTTAATTGTAGAAACACTTGGTGTTAAAGTTACCGTAATATTAGCTGGGTCGGCTGCTTTGCTTGTTGGAGTTGGGCTCGGTTTACAACAAACATTTAACGACTTTATTTCTGGAATTATCTTGCTTACGGAAGGAACAACAAAAGTTGGAGATGTGTTGGAAATAGACGGTGACGTTGTGATCATTCAACGTATTGGCTTACGAACATCCAAAGGGTTAAACCGGGACGAAATTGTTATTATAATTCCAAATTCACTAATTACAACCAATAAAGTAATCAATTGGAGCCATCAGTCAAAAAAAACTCGTTTCAAGATTAATGTTGGCGTAGCTTATGGCAGCGATGTTGAATTGGTTATGAGGGTTCTTGAAGAAAGTGTATTGGAGCATCCTGACATTTTTGATAAAAATTTAATTACTGCACGATTTTTAGATTTTGGCAACTCATCTTTAGATTTTCAAGTTTTATTTTTCAGTAAAAATGTTTTTCGAATTGAAAAAGTGAAAAGCGATATTCGAATAACCATTAATCGAAAGTTCATTGAGCATAATATTACCATCCCATTTCCTCAAATGGACGTCTACATAAAATCGAATACTATTGAAACTAGTGAAGTAACGCCACACAACAAAAAATAAACTGCATTTAAAACGCAGTTTATCCAAACCGTTACAACCCGATGTATCGGAAGAGTCTAAGAACGAACTCCGTGCATCAATGATGCTTTATCTGTGGAGCTCCGTGTTACAGCTTTAATTTTACGAATGACTAATTATTCATTATTAAAAGTCATTAATTTTTATTTCAAATCTTCCCTTTTCCGCATTCCAATGCCCAAAGGAAGAGTTAAGCATTTCGTTCATTTTCCCACCATTTTTTAAGGCATCCGTTTCTAGAATATGAAATTGAGAGTGTTCATCAATCCAGAAAATACGATCGGCAATTTGCATTGCAGTTGCCCAATCGTGGGTACTCATGATGATAGACTTCCCTTCTTCTCTACTGAGATTTTTCAACAGAACAGAAAGCTCCATGGTATGTGCTAAATCTAAGAATGCTGTAGGTTCGTCTAATAATAAAATATCCGTTTCTTGAGCTAAAGCTCTTGCTAAAATAACGCGCTGTCGTTCCCCGTCACTAAGGCTAGGCATCCAACGATCAACATACTCTAAAGCTCCCACTTTAGATAAACTGTCTTCAATAATTGCTTCGTCTTCTTTGCTCAACTTTGCATTCCACGATAAATACGGATAGCGACCAGTGGAAACAACATCTTTAGCTTTCATATTTACATCGCGAAGAGAATCGGTAAGAACAACCGCCAAATCTTTGGCTTTCTCTTCAGCAGAAATAGAATCTAAAACCTTTCCTTTTAAAAGAATTTCTCCCGAAATACTCGGCAAGATTCCCATTAAGGTTTTCAGTAAAGTAGATTTCCCTTTACCGTTGGCTCCGAGTAAACAAACGAGTTCACCAGAATTCAGTGTAAAAGAAACATCTTTAAGTACAGGACAAGAACCATATCCTACGGTAACTTGTTTTAGCGTTATGTAGTTCTCCTTATCCAAGACGATTCTTTTTTAGCAGATAATAAATCACGAATGGAGCACCGAAAAGCGAGGTGATACTGTTGATTGGCAAGACCACATCGAAACCTGGTGCTTGAGCAATCATATCGCAAAGTAAAGCTATACACGCACCCGTAAGTGCCACCAAAGGAATGGTGATTTTATGATCGGATTCTTCGACCCATAAACGCACTAAATGAGGCACGGCCATACCCACAAAAGCAATAGGACCACAATAAGCAGTAACCCAAGCCACTAGTATTCCAACCAAATACAATATTTCTCTGCGGATAGATTTTATGGAAACCCCTAAACTCTGGGCGTAAGACTCACCGAGTAATAAACTGTTTAAAGCTTTGGATCGCGAATAGGCAAAGACTAATCCCAAGATTAAAACGGGCAACATAATTTGTAAATCGATCCACTGAGTTTTCGCAAAAGAACCCAATCCCCAAAGCACAAAGCTTTGAATTTCTTCGGACTTCGAAAAGTATTGTAGCACGCCTACCAAAGCTCCTGTGAGATAGGAAATCATTAATCCTAAAATCAATAAGCTAACGGAAGAACGAAAACGTTTAGAAGCCCAAATCATAATGATAAGCACCAATAAAGAACCTATACAAGCGGCTAAAGGAACAGAAAGTAAAAAGCTCCCAGAAAAAAGCAACAGTAATAGTGCGACCCCTAAACTAGCTCCAGAACTAATCCCCAAAACATAAGGTCCCGCTAATGGATTTCTAAAAAAGCTTTGCATCAACAATCCCGAAACGGCTAAAGCAGAACCTGCAAAACAAGCAGTTAAAGCTTTGGGCAATCGGTACTGAAAAATAATTGCGTTATAGGACGGATGCGACCAACCATTTCCTTTGAGATATTCGAAAAAATCGGACAAAGGAATATTTACAGAACCCAAAAAGATATCGGCAATGAATATGACCACTAAAAATAAGGTCATCAATAGGATTCTGTATACCGTTTTATTCATCCGCTAAAGGCTTATAATATTTCAAGTCTCGGTTTGGTACTATTTCAGGATGAAAAATTACGATTAAATCCGCTAAGATATCATCTACATGAAGTAAGCCTGATTCCCAATAATCATTACCTCCAAAATCGTTCATTCGAGCATTATTATTAAAGGCTTTTTTGTTCGTAAAAGCCTCAAACAAATCCATATCGGGCAATTCTCTACGCACTTCTGCATAGGATGAATAAGCGCCCGTATTAATCCAGAAATCGCTATCGAAAGCTTTTTGATAAACTAACTCCCAATCGAGTGGCGTACTATTGATCTTCCTTAAAGTATCCCAAGGATAATAAGCACCTGCATCTTCAATAAAATGTGCCGAATAACTCAAACCTCCCGGCATATGCCATTGCTCTTTAAAAGGCATATTGATGAGAATCTTAGGGCGATGCTCTACTTCAGTGACTAGCGATTTCAAGTTTTCATAATTCGTTCTGATTGCTTGAAAAACAGAATCTGCCTGAGCTTCTTTATCGAAGAAACAAGCGAAGAACTTAATCCACTCGGCTCTTCCCAAAGGTTGCTCTTCGAGGTATTCGTAGGCATATGCAAAAGTGATGTTTGGATATTTATCTTCTATGCCTGCAAGGCCTCCTTGCCATCCAAAAGTGTAAATCAAATCGGCTTGAGCCATTAATAAAGCTTCGTGGTTTACCTTCTCTAAAGAGCCCAATTCAACGATTTCACGAGTCTCCATCTCTTTTAGAATAGACTCAGAATTGATATAATTCTTTTCGTCTACTGCTACTAAAGATTCCTCTAAACCGAGTTCTTGTATATATGCAGCGTATACAGACGATAAAGAAGCCAATCGCACGATAGGTGTTTGTAAAAAACCTTCCTTCGCTTCAGTTGATAGGTAATATCTGTGTAGTGTGTCTTTTCGGTCGGATGAAAAAACCAGTAACTCTTTATAGTCTTCATAGTAATTCACTGCGAACCCTTTGGCATAGTGAATCTCTAAACTATCAATTGGTTTAGACGAAGTCTTTATACCCTCCTTTACTTGTGATGTACAAGCCAAAAGTGTAGAACATAATAGTGTGGCAAATATTCTTCTCATTAGTCGATAAAGTCAAATTCTGAAGGGATGATTCCTACCTCCCATTCATCTAATAAAGTCGTTTGAAGGTCGTAGAGCCAAACCGTTCCTTTTTGAACATAATTAATTGCATCGGCGATGTAAATAATATTCTCATTTACCGAAAGCCCATAGAACAACCTACCCTCCGAAGGAATGATAGGGGCGGTGATTATGTTATCCGTAAACTCGTTAATACGCCATACGCCATTCGAGAGGAAATACACCTCGTGCCCTTGTTCAGTCACAAATAAATCTGTTGGATTTTCGCCTTCAAAAGTATAAGAATACAATTCCGTTTTCGTCGATGCATCCATGCATATTACTCTACCTAAACCTTGATCTATACCACAAATCCACAGACGATTTTGATTATCCTTTTTCAAGGAATTGATAGTGAAATCAAGCTGAAAAGCATCTATAATTTCATCCGACTCATGATTGATGATATAAATAGTATTAACCTCTAAATTCGCCACATAAACCAAGTCGTCAATTTGAACCATCTCCTCGGACCAACCCAAACAATCTATATAGCCCGTAATAGACATAGCATTCAAATCTACAATCGCAATTTTATCGGCGTACAAGTCCGTAACATAAGCTTTACCTGAACTTACAATTTGAATATATCTAGGTGAAATAAAGCCTGAAATAGTCGTTTCCAACTCGAAACTATTTTTATCGACCACCTCTATAGTTCCCGAATTATTCAAGACTAAATAAACCTTATCACCTTGTATGTTTATCGACTGTAATACATCGCCTAAAGGACGTTGGTTGACACCTTGAAAAACTTTCTCCAAAATCGTATCATTCTCGGAATCGTAAAAACTAACCGTGGCATTTCCCCATTGAAAATTCCCTTCGTTAGCGATAAGGACTCCATTCGACAAAAAGTGGTCTTCTGATAGTACCATAACAGGATCCTTGCAAGAGGATGCAAATACAATAAAAGCTAAAATGACATGATAGATTCTCATTTTCTAACGATAATTTTTTGGCGGTTTATTTTCCCTAAAATCTCATATTCCAGAATATATAATCCTTCGTGTGCTATATATTGTGAGAGATGAATTTCAGTACTAAAATCGATGCATTGAACTCTCCCTAGTACATCAATTAGTTTAATATTCTCAATTAGATGAGCTGATTTTAACCGTAATATAGATTGCATATCAACTGGATTGGGATAAATCAACAGCTCAGTATGCTCCTCGATCGATAAAGAATTTTGGTGAATTACACCAATAGCATCTAAATCAAATCCACCCGAAGCAAAGGCTGTTGGCCAAGGCTCATTAATTATTCTACCGTAAGAATCAGTATTAGCATAAAGTGGATCGATGCTACCTACCACGTCTACAATACGAATATGGCTAATGGCATTGATATCTAATTCAGGGTGAAACTCCAATTCACTTAAATCGAAAGGTGTTCCCCACTGCGCGGGATACTTCCCTGCTAAATTGTGTATTTGCTCAGCAGCCAATAAGTCGAAAGGCCCCATCTGAGTTTCTGTGTTGGTAAGCGATTGCGATTCAAACCGGAAGAAATTCTCTCCGTCGGAACTCACCTCTACAAAAGCCAACTCTAAAAAATAGGCATCAAAAGCATTTTCGAAAACGGCAAAATCATAGCCTTCACCGTCAAATAAATTCTGCTCGAAAAATAAAGTCACAAAACCTCCATCGCCTAAACTAAGGACAGCAGGATTAGGAGCGCCAAAGCAATAGTCAATCTCACCAAATGTTACTTTCCCTAAAGTAGTATCGGCAATATTCACCCACCCTCTTTCTACTTCTCCTTGCTCGGCCCAATTCACAAACAAAGGCGAATCCATAGGGATAGCAATACACCCTTCCTCACCAATAATAGGTGAGTATTGAGCAAAAGCTGTATAGCTTATGAAGACTAGTATTCGAAAGAGGTTTTTCATTGAGTACGTTTAAAAAAGCAATCAGCCTTCAGCTAAATATAACTGAAAACTGTCAACTAAAAACTAATTAAAGTTTTACTATTTTTTGAACTGAAGAACCAACTTTCACGAAGTAGATTCCACTTTTCAATTCGCTTACAGAAACTACATTTCCAGCTTCTACCATTTCACTTATCACCATTTTACCAGACAAATCATAAATAGCTAATGCGCCATTCATATTAACTCTAATTTGATCTTGTACTGGATTCGGGTAAACAGATAAAGTCTCAGAAGTAAGTTTTTCAACACCAACAGTATTTACAGTTAAATAGTCCATACAGAAATAAGCAGGTGTATTCATTCCCCAATCACCATTATCTGAAGAAGACCAAGCGAAGCTAATTTCTGTTACGCTTCCAAGAACATTCAAATCCAACCAAGTCCAATCAGTAACAATATAATCTTCTGTATTGTCCTCAAAACGGTAATCAGCTAAATAAAAGTCAACAGTATCGGTTATAACTGAATCTAATTTACCAATAACAGAAAGTTTGAACCAATCCGATTCGTCACCAGTTTCACCACCAAATTTCTTCGCAAATGCATCACCATTTAACATTGACAATGCAACATAAGTACTATTGGTAATATAAAAACCGTCGATAACTCTTGCCTCAGAACTAATGCTTGCACCCATAGTTGCTACTACAAAGTTATTACCACTATAAGCAACTCCAGCACTTACACCATATTGATTTCCCCAACCAGCTGTTTCATTATCTGTTACACTGGAAACTGCAAATCCAGACCATGAATACCATGCTGTATCGTAATAATTACTAAAGTTAAATCCTTCTTCCACATAAGCTCCAGATAAATCTGAACCATTCCAGTAAGAAGCTGAGTCTAATGCCAAAGCATCGAAGTTCGCTACTTGTGCTACAGAACTAACTGATAAGCTTAAAAAGCTAATCGCAATAAGTAGTGTTTTTTTCATAATCGTTTTGTTTGTTTATAAATAAAGGTTAATGTTCACTTGTATTGATCTTCCGGGCATGGGCCTTCCCTGCACTAGTTGATATTCCTCGTTCCAAATATTAGCTAGTTGAATTCCAGCATTCAGTTTGGTGGTACCTAGAGAAATTTGCTTTTGAATGCCAATATCTCCAAGCTGATAAGCCAATAAATGATCGCTATGATCATCAGTGGTAAAGCGTTTGCTTTCGAAATGATGTCGGAAATAAATCTCCCAAGAATCTTTTGACCAAGAAATATTTTGATTGACCTGATATAGAGGCACATAAATTAACTGCTTACCCTGAGTCTCATCTCCTGGCACTCGCTCGTCTATATTTGTTGATGATTGAATGGAAGACCTATTTTGATATTTGAATGCCCCCCATCGATTCGAATAAGCCAGCAAAGCCTCCAACTCCACACCTTTTTGCTCCACAAGAGCTAAATTTCTTGGAGTCCAGTAAGCAGCTTCGGGCAACCAAATAATCCAATCGGAAATTCGACCGTAATAAGTGGATAGTTTGAATTGCTTCTGAAGGATGCTTTTATTAAATATTTTCTCAAAACTAAGATTTGCCATCATCCCCTTTTCAGATCTCAAATCTGGATTTCCTCCGGGAGACCAATAGCGATCGTTCCATGTAGGTCGGCGGAATGAACGACTTATAGAACCTTCCAAAATACCAACATCAGCAAAGATGTGTTTATAGGCAACTGTTGGCAAAAGTGGACTCCATTTTGAGTCTAATAACTCCTCGCGAGCAGAGAGGATTAAAACTCCTGAAGCTCCTATTTCCTTACGGTAATTCGCGATCAATCCATAACGCGTTTCGCGATTATCTCCAGCCTTAATATTCTCCGAATAGATGCGCTGGTGTTGCACCATATTTTCTATTCTCAATAAACTCGTAGCATTTAATTCCCACTGAAAATCTTGATTAAACACAAACTGCTCGGTATTGTGATTTGAATTAATATCCTTGAGCGAATCCACAAAAATTAGACGATCAGAACTAAAGGCGACTTGAGCATTCCACTCTTTATGCTCCCTTTTATAATTTGTCTTTAAAATCCAACGATGAGCTATATCTTCTTTTTTGGCGGTAGATTGACCTTCAAATAATGTTGGCGGTATTAAACGTTCCGACTCCTGATACAAATAAATAAGGTCGGCAGTTATATACTCCCCAAAGCGCTTTGAAAGCGAACTTTGCAAGGATCTTGAAAATTGAGAGGCATGCTCTTGATTCTTCATTAGCACAGGATTATAAGGATCCGAAAAGCTAAAATCGTTTTTTGATTCATCTTGATAAAAAGCAAAATCCCAAACAAAATTAGTTCTACTAATCTGTGCTTTATATCCAAGGCTCCTCTTTCCGAAGCTACCAATCCCTGTGTAGAGTAAAGCACTCGTTCCTTTATCAAATGCTCGGACTCGATTCAAATGAATAGAACCACCAATGGCTCCATCGCCTAAAAGCGAGCTTAAAGCACCCGATTGAACGCGAATATTTTCAATAAAAAATACAGGAATCAGTGAGAGGTCGTACTGTCCGTGCATCGGATTATTTAAGGACAAGCCATTCCACACCACTTGCGTATGCGAAGCTCCTGCCCCTCTAATCGAGCTTGTTGCCAAGGCTCCATAATTGCGAATACGAATATGAGATGAACTAGATAGTAGCGAGGATAAATCTTGTCCCTGACTATAAGACAAAGCACTATCCAAAGACAATACAGATGTTCCCACAGCCCATTGATCGAGTTTGTCATCCGACAACACAATCTCTTTAAGCATAGGAATATCAGCTCTAATTAAAGAGTCTGATTTCTGTGCAAACAATAAACTAGTCCAAAGACTGAGGCCTAAAAGTACCCACTTATTCATAACAAATAGTACACGATAAAAAAGCGTAGAAATGCGCTAGCGTTTCACCCGACTTTTTCACCGAAAGTTGTGATTAATGTTAACTTAGGCAGGTCTTCTGACTCACTCCATATGTCGGTCTTCCCGTTTCCAGTGACCAAAGAATTGACATATACTACAGAGTTTACAGCTGCGGGAACAGTTTAGGATTCTCACCTAATTCCCTTTTAAGGATCAACCTGAGAGGTTTCTCCACCAAAGCGATGCAAAGATACAGTAAATTGGTGAACAGTGAATGGTTATGAATGATGAGCAAGAATAGTACTTAGAGTTCTTCATTACTTAAAGTATCGACAACAGGAAGCAAGAGTAAGTTTGAGAGAATTTAGACTAGTTAGGAATACAATACTTTAACTTTCAAGTGACCCCATTTGAATTTCAACTCAACACTTATAGATTCAAAACCATTTCTTATTGTCTACCGACTAAAGTCCAGCGACCAAATTCACTTAGATCTAAATTCAGATAAAACAATTGCAGTAGCCGTTGCTACGTTCAAAGAATCAATACCCGATTTTGAGAATGTAGGAATGGTTATTTTTTGATTAACTAAGTTGAGAATTTCATCTGAAATACCATGTGACTCAGACCCCATGAGTAGGATCGACTTTTCAGAAAAATCCGTTTTATAAATAGATTCTCCGTTTAAATCGCAAGCATAAATTTGGTGAGTATCTAAATCGGAAAGCATTCTTATTAAATCGCCATAATGCACTTGCACTCTATTGATCGAACCCATTGCCGACTGTACCGTTTTTGGGTTGTATTGATCAACACTATCAGAAGTACAGAGAATATGCTGAACACCAAACCAATCAGCTAAACGAATGATTGTCCCCATATTTCCAGGGTCTTTCACTCCGTCGAGTGCCAAAACTAGTTGTTCTGACTTCACCTCAGAAAAATCAAGCTCCGAATTTTGCTTCAAAACCAAAAGAACCTCATTCGGAGTTTTTAAAGTTGAAACCTGAGCTAAATCTTTATCGCTCATCACAAAACTATTCGTTCGATCGGCAAATTCAGTATGACTATCAAACCAAGTAGAAGTAGCATACAGCTCAAACCAATCGTTTGTGGATTGTAGAATTTCTTCAACAATCTTCTTCCCTTCAACAACATAAAGACCCGAACTTTTGCGTTCTTTCTTACGCTGGAGTGCTCTTAACTTTTTGCTTTGATTTTTACTCAACATAGGTCCAAAGATGATAAAAAGTAGACAGAACTCAGGAGACAGGAAAGAGAATTTTTAATTACTAATGATTAATGAAACAGACTGTAGAAAAAGGAAATAGAATTCAGGAGTCAGGAATCAGAAGACGTTGCTCCATCATTTATTTCCTGCTAAGTCTTTAAATTGACTGCATGACAGTAAGACTACACGACATTAAAAAGAAGTAAAGTAGACAGAGAAGATATTTGTGCTTATCAGCATATAACTTTTTAACTTCTAACTTTATGATATATTTGTAGAAAACCATTGTACTTGAAAGCTAATAATAAATTCTTCTTATACATACTTATAATCCTCTCGGGCCTACTCCTTTCGCGATGTAATCCTGCGAGACATCTAGAAGAACACCAGTATTTGCTAAGCAAAAATAAAGTTCTTGTTGATGGTAAAAACACCAAGGATAGAGAACTCCACAACTTTATCAAGCAAAAGCCCAACAAAAAATTCCTAAAACTATTTCCAGTTTACCTAGGCTTATACAATTTATCAAATCAAACTGAAGAGGATTCATGGCTCAAAAGAATTGGTGAAGCACCGAGTATTTTAAACCACCGATTGAGTAAGAAATCAGCCAAGCAATTAGAGTTGCACTTCAAAAACAGAGGCTATTTCGATTCCAGAGTTACTAATCAGTTGGTGCCCAAAAGAAAAAAAGCACAGAACATTTTCTCTATTACTAAAGGCGATAGATACACAATCTCCAAGATTCAATATTTAAATATTGATAATGAGAAATTAGTGGAGGCAATCAACAATCAAAAGAGTGCTAGTTTACTGAAAAAAGGAAAATACTACGATTTTGAACTCCTACAAGAAGAAAGAAAAAGAATCGCTCACGCACTTCAAAATTCTGGATACCACCAGCTATCAAAAGAGTTTATTCACTTTATTGCCGACACCAACCAAGCAAACAATACAGTTGATCTTAGCTTATTGATTAAAGATCGTGAACGATTAATCAATGGAGTCTTGATAGAGGAAAAACATCGCTCTGGTTTTATTTCAAAAGTATATGTACACCTCGAGAATCAAAACAGTCTTCAAAGAGACACCTTAATTATTGAAGGGCTTCATTTTATTTTTTCTGAGACTAAATTCAACACCTCAAGACTCCTCGAAAAGATTCGATTTCGACCAGGATTGGCCTATAGCAAGGACCTTTTAGATGTGAGTTATCAAGCGATTTCAGAATTAAAAAATTTCAAGAAAATAGATTTTGAATTTATTCCAGTATCCAGTTTAGAAGATCAAGAATATTTAGACGTACACATCTACCTTAGCCCAGGAAAAAAGCTTGCTTACAGTCTAGAAACCGAAGCTACCTACAACCAAATATTAGGCGAAGGGATTTCCGGAAAAGCATCTTTAAGTCATTATAACCTCTTCCGAGGAGCAGAACATTTACGACTTACTTTTAAAGGCTCGAGTAATTTTAATGATATCAAAGAATCGGGTGGCGAATTGAGCTTAACAATACCTAGTCTTATTAGCCCTTTCAATGTCGACAGGATTTTCAGTAATAAATCGAGAACTAAAAGTGTTTTCTCTATTGCTGTTTCCGAACAACAAAGGCCTGAGTTTGTTCGAAATAGTATTTTAGCTCGCATTGGTTACCAATGGAAAAGTAAGGATTTCAGTCGCCACAAGCTATCCCTATTTAACATCAGTTATGTGAATTTCGAGGGGGACTCTACCAACCTAAGTGAAATTTCAGAATACCTAATTGCAAAAGATTATTCGAATCACTTGATTCCTACAAGCTCTTACACGTATACTTACAACAATCAAAACTTAAACAAGTTAAGTAACCATTCCTTCTTCCGATTGCATATCGAATCGTCGGGGAGTGTTTTTGGAGCCTTAGCGAAGCCTCTCAATTTTGAACAATTAGCTGATGATGAGGGCAACTTAATTCTTCAAGACAATGGCGAGCCTATTTACACACTGAATTTATGGTCTAAATCGAATATTTTTACGCAGTATGTAAAAACGAGTCTCGACTACAGATATTACTGGGAAATCGATCAAAAAAATAGCCTTGCTTTCCGTTTAATGGGAGGTATTGCTTACGGTTATGGAAATACCAACCAGGTCCCTTTTCACAAAAAATTCTTGGCGGGTGGAGCCAACGACCTCAGAGGTTGGAAAGCTTTTAAACGACCTGCGGGAACCATGGCCGCCTCTGACACTCTATTTTCTGGAGGTGTAAAATTATTGACCAGCATCGAATATCGATTCACATTAATTCGAAAATTAAAAGCGGCCGTATTTATGGATGCAGGAAATATTTGGGAACTCGAAAACAATAATGAGAAGTATAAAGATGCGAACTTCCAATGGGATCAATTTCACCAAGAAATAGCTATGGATGTTGGCTTTGGCTTGCGTTACGACTTTCAATATTTTGTTTTCCGATCAGATATAGGATTCCCTATTAGAGAGCCTTCTGAGGCAATAAAATGGAAACCAGAACGCATTAATTGGCAGCATGCACAAATCAATATTGGACTAGGCTATCCTTTTTAATCATTTCCTATCAGCCCAAGTAAATAAATTAATAGATTTGCAATCTAAACTCTTTTAACAAAATATATAGAGATGAGCAGAAAGTTCAAAGCTGGAGTTGCCTATGGCGACCAAGTACAAGAAATTTTTCAATTCGCTAAAGATAATAAATTTGCCCTTCCGGCAGTAAATGTCACTTCTAGTTCTACAGTAAATGCAGTTATCGAAACTGCGGCTGAATTAAACGCTCCTGTAATCGTTCAATTCTCTCGTGGTGGCGGACAGTTCTTTGCAGGTAAAGCACTTAGTAACGAAGACGAACAATCGGCTATCAATGGATGTATTTCGGGTGCTATGCACGTACATCAAATGGCCGAACTATATGGTGCAACTGTAATTTTACATACCGATCACTGTCAAAAATCATGGTTAACATGGATTGACGGTTTGATTGATGCTAGTGAAAAATATTTCGATCTACACGGCAAGCCTCTTTACTCTTCTCATATGATTGATCTTTCTGTAGAGCCGATCCATGAAAACATTGAAATCTGTAAAGACTACTTAAAGAGAATGAGCAAAATTGGTATGACACTCGAAATTGAATTGGGTGTTACAGGTGGTGAAGAAGATGGTGTCGATAATAGCGATGTTGACAATGCAGATTTGTACACACAGCCTGAAGAAGTTGCCTTTGCTTACGAAGAACTGAAAAGTGTTTCAGATAGATTTATAATCGCTGCATCATTTGGTAATGTTCACGGTGTTTACAAGCCTGGGAACGTTCGTCTGACTCCTGTGATCTTGAAAAACTCTCAAGAGTATATTCAAAATAAATTCAATTCGAAAGATAACAAGCCTGTTGATTTCGTATTCCACGGCGGCTCTGGTTCTTCTTTAGAAGAAATTAGAGAAGCTATTTCTTACGGTGTAATCAAAATGAATCTCGACACAGATCTTCAGTTTGCATTTACTGAGGGAATCAGAGATTATATCCTTGAGAAGAAAGATTATATCATGACTCAGATAGGGAATCCTGATGGAACTGAAATCCCAAACAAAAAATACTACGATCCTCGTAAATATTTACGCGAAGGAGAGCTTACTTTTAAAGCGCGTTTAAAACGATCTTTTGAGGACTTGAACAATATTAATTCTATATAGGTTAAATTATGGTTTGGTTTAAGCGAAAAGATAAAAATGTAATTACAGAGACCAAAGACAAGAAGGAAATTCCTGAAGGTTTATGGTATAAATGCCCAAAATGTAAGGTGGTAACTTCTACGGATGAGCACCAAGAAAACATCTGGGTATGTCAGAACTGTAATCATCACGAACGCATCAATTCAGCAGAGTATTTCAATCTCTTGTTTGATGAAGGTAAATTTAAAGAACTCGACGCCAATATGACTTCGAGTGATCCTTTGAATTTTGAAGACACTAAAAAATACATCGACCGTTTGGTGGCTACCAAAAAGAAGACAGGCATTAAAGATGCTGTGACTACTGGATACGGAAAGCTTAACGGTATGGATATCACTATCGCTTGTATGAACTTCAATTTTATTGGTGGTTCTATGGGGTCGGTGGTAGGTGAGAAAATTGCTCGTGCGATTAAGCATTCTATCGATAAGGAAATTCCATTTATGATGATTTCTAAGTCGGGTGGTGCTCGAATGATGGAGGCAGCCTTTTCGCTCATGCAAATGGCAAAAACATCGGCCCGTCTTTCTCAATTAGCAGAAAAAGGACTCCCTTATGTATCGATGCTTACCGATCCAACTACTGGAGGGATTACTGCTTCCTTTGCTATGTTAGGTGATATTAATATCGCTGAACCAAGAGCACTAATTGGATTTGCAGGTCCTCGCGTAGTAAAAGAAACCATTGGTAAAGACTTACCTGAAGGCTTCCAAACCTCGGAATTTGTCAAAGAACATGGTTTCCTTGACTTTATTGTGAAACGTAAGGATCTTAAAGACAAAGTGGGTCAATTCATTAGAATAACTTATTATTCATAATTGAATTTGCTATAAGGATTAAAAGCTTATCTTTGCAGCTCATTTTTACATACATAACTAACATTAAATCAATTTAGGCATGTACCTTACAGCAGAAAAGAAACAAGAATTCTTTAAGACACACGGAAAATCTGAAAAAGACACGGGTTCTCCTGAAGCACAAATTGCTATGTTCTCTTTCCGTATTGCTCACTTAACTGGGCACTTGAAGCAGAACAAAAAAGATTACGGAACTCAACGTGCTCTACTTAACTTGGTAGGTAAAAGAAGAAAACTTCTTAACTACTTGATGAAAGTTGATATTATGCGTTACAGAAGTATCGTAAAAGAATTAGAATTAAGAAAGTAAGATTTCTAAAATTCAAAAAAAAAAGGCAATGATATAATTGCCTTTTTTTTTGGTTTATATAAGGTGGCTTTTAGTGGTCAGTATTTTATTTAAAAAATTAACCCAACCTTATAATACCTTAGGTGCAAAACCTAGAAGTAAACCCAAATCTGGTTACTAAAAGCACTAATAATTATTGTATTATGATCCCACAAGGACTTAAACAAATCATTGACTTAGGCGACGGTAGAACTATCGAGCTCGAAACTGGTCGTTTAGCAAAACAAGCACACGGATCGGTAGTAGTGAAGATGGGTGGTACTATGTTACTTGCCACAGTCGTTTCTAGTAAAGACGCTAAAGAAGGGGTTAACTTCCTTCCTTTAACAGTTGACTATCGCGAAAAATTTGCTGCCGACGGGCGTTACCCAGGTGGATTCTTGAAAAGAGAGGCTCGTCCTTCAGACCAAGAGATTTTAGTAATGCGTTTAGTTGACCGTGTATTGCGTCCACTATTCCCTTCTGATTACCATGCAGAAACTCAATTGATGATTCAATTGATGTCTTACGATAAAGATTGTATGCCAGACGCACTTGCTGGTTTAGCTGCTTCGGCTTGTTTATCACTTTCTGATATTCCATTCGAGGGACCTATCTCTGAAGTACGTGTTGCACGTGTTGATGGTACATTCATTGTTAATCCTAACCCAGAACAACTAGAAGCTGCTGACATTGACCTTATGGTTGGTGCATCAATGGATAGCGTTGCTATGGTTGAAGGTGAAATGGATGAGGTTAGTGAAGCTGACATGATCGAAGGTATTAGAGTCGCTCATGATGCTATTAAAATTCAATGTGCTGCTCAACTTGCATTAGCGGAAGCTGCGAAAGTTGGAGCTACAAGAGAATACTGTCACGAAGAAGCTGACGATTTAGATTTATTAGCTCAAATAAGAGAAGCTTGTTACGATAAGAGTTATGCTGTTGCCAAAAGTGGTAATCCAGATAAATACGCTCGTAAAGAAGCTTTCGGTGCTATTAAAGAAGAATTCATTGCGACACTTAGCGAAGAAGATAGAGCTGAAAAAGCATTCCTTATCGGGAAATATATTCACCAAGTAGAAAAAGACGCGGTTAGAGATGTTGTGCTTAACGAAGGTATTCGTTTAGATGGTAGAGCAACTACAGACATTCGTCCTATCTGGAGTGAAATTGATTATTTACCAAGCGTACATGGTTCTGCCATATTTACACGTGGTGAAACTCAATCGCTTTCAACAGTAACTTTAGGTACTGCTCTTGATGTAAACAGAATTGACAACGTTACTTTCCAAGGATCGGAGAAATTCTATTTACACTATAACTTCCCTCCATTCTCTACCGGAGAGGCTCGTCCTATTCGTGGAGTAAGCCGTAGAGAAATTGGTCACGGTAACTTGGCTCAAAGAGCTCTTAAAGGAATGATTCCTGAAGAGAACCCATACACAATCCGTATTGTTTCTGAGATTTTAGAATCGAATGGTTCTTCATCAATGGCAACGGTTTGTGCTGGTACTTTAGCCTTGATGGATGCAGGTATCCAAATGATAAGACCCGTTTCTGGTATTGCTATGGGATTAATCACTGACGAGGAAACAGGTAAATTTGCCGTTCTTTCTGATATCTTAGGAGACGAAGATCACTTAGGTGATATGGACTTCAAAGTAACAGGTACTGAGAAAGGTATTACTGCTTGTCAGATGGACATCAAAGTAAAAGGATTGTCTTACGAAATCTTAACGGAAGCATTAGAGCAATCGCGCGCAGGTAGAATCCACATTCTTAACGAGTTGTTGAAAACTATTGAAACTCCTAGAGTTGAGTTGAAGCCTCACGTACCAAGAATTGAAGTGCTATTTGTTGCTAAAGATTGTATCGGTGGTATTATCGGACCTGGTGGGAAAATCATTCAACAGTTACAAGCTGATACTGAAACTACGATTACAATCGAAGAGATTGATGGTCAAGGTAAAGTTGAGATCCTTTGTGCTAACAAAGCCGGAATGGATGCAGCGATTAAGAAGATTAAAGAGATTGCCTTTACTCCTACTATCGGTGAAACATACGATGGACGTGTTAAAAACATCCAACCTTACGGAGCATTTGTTGAAATTGCACCAGGTAAAGATGGTTTACTACACATTTCTGAGATCGAATGGCGTCGTCTTCAAACTGTTGAAGAAGTATTAAAAGTTGATGATGCGGTGAAAGTAAAAATCATCGAAGTAGATCAGAAAACTGGTAAGATGAAGTTCTCTAGAAAACAATTACTTCCTAAGCCTGAAGCTAAAACAGAAGCCTAAGCTTAGTTTAGATATACTATTAAAATCCTCTCGAGAAATCGAGGGGATTTTTTTATCTTCAAAAAATGAATAACACCTATTGTATAATTGCTGTGAGTGGCGCTAGTGGTTCAGGAAAAACAACTTTCTGTAAAGAACTCATCAAACAATGCGATGAAGAAATTCTCTATATCAGCCAAGACTCCTATTATAAAGATTTAACACATCTCACCCCTTATGAAAGAGCTGTACAAAACTTCGATCATCCCCACTCCTTAGACTTTGATTTACTGGAACAACATATCCTAAAATTAAAAAATGGGGAAATAATTAATCAACCCATTTACGATTTCAACACTCATGCGCAACTTGAGTCCACTAATGAAGTTCGGCCATTAAAAATTATTTTAGTGGAAGGAACTTTAGTATTAAGTCAGCAGAAAATAAGATTGCTTTGCGATCTAAGCATTTATGTGGAGAATGATGAGGTTTCCAATTTAGAGCGAAGAATATTAAGAGACATTAAAGAAAGAGGAAGGACTAGAGAATCTGTCCTCAAACAATATCAAGCAACGGTAAAACCGATGTTCGATTTATTTATTGCGCCCAGTAAACTATTCGCAGACCGAATCATTCCAGGTTTTAAGAATCAAGGAGATATTAAAGAATTGATTGATTATCTAAAAAAAGACAAATAATTACACAATAAATGTAACCTTTCATTCATTAAGCTCGTATATATAATTGTACCATTTAAAAATAGCATCCAATGCGCCAACTAAAGATTACCAAACAGGTAACCAACCGTGAAACTGCCTCCCTCGACAAATACCTACAAGAAATAGGTAAAGTAGATCTGATTACTGCTGAAGAAGAAGTAGAGTTAGCTCAACGAATTCGAGAAGGAGACCAGATAGCTTTGGAAAAATTAACCAAGGCCAATCTTCGTTTCGTAGTATCGGTAGCAAAACAATATCAAAATCAAGGATTATCCTTACCCGATTTAATTAACGAGGGCAATTTAGGTTTGATTAAAGCTGCACAACGCTTCGATGAAACGCGTGGTTTTAAATTCATTTCCTATGCCGTATGGTGGATTCGTCAATCTATTCTTCAAGCTTTAGCTGAGCAATCGCGTATTGTTCGTCTTCCTTTGAATAAGATTGGTTCAATCAATAAGATTAATAAAGCTTACGCTGCTCTTGAACAAGAACAACAACGCGAGCCTTCTCCATCTGAAATTGCCAACATGCTCGACATGACTGAGGCAGATGTAAAAGAATCACAAAGAAATTCAGGTCGTCACGTATCAATGGATGCGCCATTGGTTGAAGGTGAAGACTCTAACTTATACGATGTATTGCGTTCGGGCGAGAGTCCTAATCCAGACCGCGATTTATTAGACGACTCGCTTCGTATTGAAATCGAAAGAGCTCTGGCTACACTTACTCCTAGAGAGGCCGATGTAGTTCGTTTGTATTTTGGTTTGGGTGGTAAGCAATCGCTCACACTCGAGGAAATCGGTGAACGTTTTGACTTGACGCGCGAGAGAGTTCGTCAAATTAAAGAGAAGGCGATCCGAAGACTGAAAAATGCTACTAGAAGCAAGATTTTAAAAACCTATTTAGGATAAGAAGGCTCACGCCTTCTTTTTTTTTCAACAAAAACTTAAGCTATGTCACATCTTATCGCCCCATCTGTATTGGCAGCAGATTTTGCGAATATTCAACGCGATGTTGAAATGATTAATGAAAGTGAAGCCGATTGGTTTCACATCGACATTATGGACGGTGTTTTTGTACCGAATATTTCTTTTGGGATGCCCGTGATGGCTGCCATGAAAAAGCATACAAAAAAACTGATGGATGTACACCTGATGATTGTCAACCCTGATCAATACATCAGTACATTTAAAAAAGTGGGCGCCGACATTCTTACTGTTCACTACGAAGCTTGTACTCACCTTCACAGAACGCTTCAAGCTATAAAAGCTGAAGGCATGAAGGCTGGGGTAGCTTTAAACCCACACACACCTGTTCACCTACTCGAAGATGTTATTCAAGATGTCGACTTAGTGTGTATCATGTCTGTAAACCCAGGCTTTGGAGGTCAATCGTTCATCGAGAACACTTACGATAAGGTAAAACAGCTGAAAGCATTAATCACTAAAAAGGGCGCTTCTACCTTAATTGAAATCGATGGAGGTGTAAACATCTACAATGCTAAGGCACTTATTGATGCTGGAGCAGATGTATTGGTGGCTGGTAGCTTTGTCTTTAAATCAGACAATCCAAAAGCAACGATTAAAGGACTGAAAGCGGTTTAAACTGTTTTTCTATTATAGAAGAAAACTATAAACGATCTCTGCTCAGTGATTATTAGTCCTCCCAAGAATAAAATAGGTGTAAACATATAAGTACAACGATTATTCTGAGTATTTAACTAGGTAATAACCCTCGTTTTTCTAAGGTAAAAAAGGACTCCTCTATCGCGAAACCCTTTTTAATTCTGACTCTAAATCCCCCCCAGGAATACAATCTTTACAAACATATAGCATTAAATATGTGTATGCAAGGAGGAGGATACTCATATTTTAGGTGTCATTACCCATTAACATAGCTCTGTAGGCATTGATAATACTCAGTTAAGGAACCATTCTTACAAATCGTTGCTCTAGCAATCACCTTTTCAACATCATCACCTAATAAGCAAGGTATGATGTGCTTAATCAGCTCATCACCGAAATCCTCCGAAGCATCCTTCGGTAATTCACAAGGCAAATTATCAACTGCCATAACGCTAATCACATCGGCTTGATCAAAAGTGTCTTCTAGCTCTGTAAGTCTATTATAACCATAAATTGGATCAGTAATCGTCGAAGGGCGAATGGTACTAGCTACTGGTCCGTCTATATCACAAGAAATATCAGCAACTGTTCTAATCTTAAAATCAGCTGACTTGGCATCCTCTCTTGTAAATAAATAAGGTGAATCGGCAGAATAAAAATGCCCAGCAATAAAGAACTCAGCTAAATTAGCATACTTCATAAAGTCTGATCGATATTCTTGTGGATTAGCATAAAAATCAGCCTTACTACCCGCTGCTCCGTCAATACGAGTATTGTAATCCATCGTTGCTAAATGAACAAAAACTGCTTCTTCAAAATCCTTATTCAAGAAATCTTCTTTAGAAACTTCTTTTACACCAATTATATTAATCAATTCTAAAATTCCATTACCTACTCTTCCCGATCCGGTTACAACAACCTTTACAGGAGATAGGTGTATTTTTTTCAATTCCAACTCCAACTCCTGACGATCTTCGCACATATGAGCTGGATTTAAATTATATGTTCCGATGCGTTTACCATAAGCTAAAAAGCCATTATAACAACCAACAATCCCTGCATATCTACCAAACCCAATCAATCTTTTTCCTTGCACATCGGTTAGGGTTTCATAATCCACCATGCTTATATTCAATTCAAGCATTTTACGTAGCAAATCTCGATTATAGGATTGCTCTTTAATCGTATGGGAAAAATAGAAATACGTTTTTTCGGCAATCAAGTCCTTCTCCGGAACTTCTTTTACACCTATCAACACATCACAGTCCGAAAGGTCCTCTTGTATTTCCACGCCTAAAGCAAGGTATTCATCATCTTGAAAAGATCTAATAGGACTCGGCTGCACAACCAAACCTACATTGGGATACTGCTTCTTTACTTGTAAACATTGAGCAGGACTTAAGGCTACCCGTTTATCGGGTGGGTTTTTCCCTTCTCTGAGGATTCCTATTTTCATTTGAGGTAGTTTTGAGTCGTCCAAAAGTACAAAAAAAGAGATTTGCGAAGGAAGAAGGAAGAAGGAAAGCCGTTTCTTGAATTCTGTCATGCAATCAGTATTCAGTTATTGTACGGTGGAATTGAGAGTTGCAAACTGATGATTATCGCGCGGTAAAGAAGTATTGAGTATTGAGTTATAAATTTAATTACAAACACTAAAAGATGAAGGCTGACACCTTAGGGTTGAGAGCTGATAATACTTTGCACTTAATACTTTGTACTAGGTACTAGATGTTCTATCTTTGCTGTAGATCTTTGATATTATGGGGATGACTGGCTTTGACAGCGAGATGAATAGGTTTGTAAGCATGCCGAGCATGGTGAGATGGCTCGTAAATATCCAATTCACATTTTTTTATACGGCGAGTCTAACTACGCTTTAGCTGCCTAATCTAGGATTAGTCTAGCTTTTGCTCAGCGGATAGAAGAAGGTTGATCGCTTCTGTCCCACCGAGCATCATCAAAAGGATGAACTAGCCAATAGGGAGGTCTCGACTTAAAGGCGAAATTAAGAGGATAAGGTTTGGTTTTGGGAATGTATTCTTCCCGATCTTACTCGAAAATTAATCGATTACTAAGCATGTAGAAAGCTTTCAGATTCCTTGTTTGGACCAGGGTTCGATTCCCTGCATCTCCACAAAAAACCTCGTTATCTTAATAATAACGGGGGTTTTTATTTTTAGCTAACAGTGCTCATCTCTTAGTTATTTATGATTTCAAAGCTGTAACTTATCTCTGCCGTCGGCTCTAAAATTTTAGCCACCGAACAATATTTCTCAAGTGATAAATCGATGCTCTTTACTACTTTTTTCTCTTTTAAATCGCCCCACAACACAAAGTGTAGTTTGATTTTTTTAAATACTGAAGGAATGTCATCTTCTCTTTCGGCAGTGATCTGAACCTTAAAATCCTTCAGTTCCTGTTTTTGCTTTTTCAAGATCAGGCCAATATCGATACTACTACAGCCTCCAAGTGCCATAAGTACCAAGTCCATCGGTCTGGTTCCTTTATCTTCGCCACCCACTTTTGGACCGGCGTCAATTTGAACCTTTTGATTCGATGAATCGGTCGCTTCAAAATGAAATGCTTTATTCTTTCTAACCAGCTCTACGTTCATCTCTTCGGATTTTTAATTTTTCTTCAAAATGTTGACTTATAACTTCTGTTAAAGCTATTGTTTCGATCAAAAAACCATCGTGTCCGTACAGAGAATCAATCTCAACATAAGCAGCCCCAGAAATGTGCTCAGCAATAAATTTCGACTCTTCCACAGGAAATAGAATGTCTGAACTCAAACCAATGACCAATGTATTTGCCTTGATGTCGGCTAATACATTTTCTATTTTTTCACGTCCCTGAGATACATCATGGTTGTCCATAGCTACAGATAGTGCCCAGTAAGAATAAGCATTAAATCGCTTTGCTAATTTATCGCCCTGATACCTTTGGTAAGCCGACGCTTTTAATTCATCAGCGTCTGAACGACCTTCCTGAGTTGCTTTGTACGTATTGTAATTTCTGTAACTCAAAAGAGCTATTGCTCTGGCGGTTTTCATCCCCTGAATACCGGCTTGCTCATCCTCATTTCCCCAGGTGTGATCCGATGCTATGGCTAATCGCTGAGTTTCATTAAATGCTATTCCCCAGGGAGAATGTTTTGCATTGGAAGCGACCACAACTAAATTGTGTATTCTCTCAGGTTCAATAATTCCCCATTCCAAAGCTTGTTGCCCTCCAATAGACCCTCCAATTAAAGTGTGAATCTTATCGATATCTAATTCTCTTCTTAAAAGAACTAAAGAGTTCACTATGTCTCTAATAGAAATCTCCGGAAAATTTCCGTAGTACGATTTTCCACTGATTGGATCTATTGAAAGAGGCCCTGTAGAACCATAGTGAGAACCTAAAACATTTACCGAAATGATAAAATGTTTTTCCGGATCGTAAAGCTTTCCTTCGCCAACCAATCCACTCCACCAATCTGCTACATTTGAGTTGGCCGTGAGTGCATGACATACCCAAACAACATTGTCTCGATTTGCATTTAGCTTACCCAAAGTTGAATAACTCAATTCAACTTGAGCTAAGGTCTCACCGGACTGTAATGCGAATTCCTGTTTGTAAATAAAAGTTTTGTGATTCATGGTAAACGTTAAGGATAGTATTGATTTCTGCGTACAAAGTTTACTGTTGGCTTATCAGCAACAACAGTAACACATATACATAGAAAAACATATCAAGCGCGAAATGACCGAGAGACTAGTAGATCTTTGTCTGTTGAGAACAGACACTAATGAATTTAAAAAAGTTGCTTTTTTCATGACTTTTAGTGTTTTTGAAAAAGAGAAACCGTTCCAGTTAATAACCTATGTACCAGAGGATAAAAAATCTCTACTGATAAGTCAGAAGAGATTGTTGTAGCAAAGCATGTACTTCTCGTCGTCCTTATTTCCCCTCTTTCGAGGCAGGATTTAGCACCTTGTCTTACGACCGGTTGCTAAGGTTTCACCGGGCCTTTCCCTCCACCTTTCTGAATAAGTTTACTCGTTTTATTAAACGTTCCTGCAAAGATACACCCATAAAGGATTAAAGTCCAAGTAATTTTTTGATTATTTCTATTTTGCACAAATAGCATAATCAAAGTATTATGAAAGATTTATGTCTGATGTTCATCAATACAAGTACTGCTCTTTACCTGGATTCCAATGAGTATTTCAGCCAAAATTCATTTAACTTTTACCTGTGTTCTTTTTTTTCCATGTATTTCCTCCTCCTAATAATTTGTTTAGGTCCGGGGCTCCTTTTAATTCTACTTCTTGTTTTAATTGCTCTTTTAAGCCGTCTTCATACACACTTCTGTCTTCCTGATAAAAAACACCGAAAGGACGAGGTAGGGCGTTTGCATCGCCAGCATTATCATCAAAGAAACGCACCAAAATATTCGCTTTATTTCGGTCTTTTTCATCATGGATCCACAGATCATCCAGACTTGTATGCCCATCGTTAAGAGAAACTATTTTAGCCTGAAAACCATCAAGCACAATTCCCTTATCCTGATCCGCGCCAAAAATCAAAGGTTTTCCCTGTTCCAAATACAAGCTATTCTCTTTCTTATTGGTTTTGTCGGTAAAGCTGTTAAAAGCACCATCGTTAAAGATGTTACAGTTCTGATAAATCTCTACCAAAGAAGTTCCTTTATGACGCTCGGCGCGAAGTAAAATCTCTTTTAGATGTTTGGGTTCTCTATCCAGTGCACGGGCAATAAATGTTGAATCGGCACCTAAACTAAGCGCCAAAGGATTGAACGGATGATCTAAAGACCCTACGGGGGTAGACTTTGTTTTTTTACCCACTTCTGAAGTCGGTGAATATTGCCCCTTTGTCAAGCCATATATCTGGTTGTTAAAGAGTAGAATATTCACATCAAAATTCCTTCTTAAAAGATGAATAAAATGATTTCCTCCAATGGCTAATGAATCGCCATCGCCCGTAATAATCCAAACACTTAATTCTGGTCGCGAAGCTTTCAATCCACTTGCAATAGCGGTAGCTCTACCATGAATAGAGTGCATCCCATAAGTATTCATATAGTACGGGAAACGCGAAGAACAACCTATCCCAGAAACAAAGACAATATCCTCTTTAGGAATCCCCAACTCAGGCATTACACTTTGCACTTGTTTAAGGATGGAATAGTCTCCACATCCTGGGCACCAACGAATATCTTGATCGGTAGCAAAGTCTTTAGCAGTTGACTTTTTTTGTTTCTTTTCTTCTAAAACTTCAAGCATAACTCCTAGTTTAAGTGGTTTAAAACTTCTTCTTTGATCTCTTGTGCTTGGAAGGGTAATCCTTTGATCTTATTTAGTCCCTTTGCATCTATCAGGTAGCGATCTCTTATCAACTTTATCAATTGTCCATCGTTCAATTCAGGTATGATCACCTTATCGAAATGCGACAGTAATTCTCCTAAATTTTCAGGGAAGGGCTGTATGTATCTGATATGTGCATGTGCCACATCTACACCTTCCATTTGAAGCTCTTTGGCTGCTGTTTTGATTGCTCCATAAGTAGACCCCCAACCCAAGATCAGTAATTTTGAGTTTATAGTTCCATTATCCAATTCCTGCTTGGGAATATGTCTAGCAATTCGGTTTACCTTAGCAGCTCTTAGCTTTACCATCTCCTGGTGATTTTCCGGCTCGTAAGAAACATTCCCTGTTTCCTTATCTTTTTCCAAGCCCCCTAAACGATGCTCTACACCAGCCGTCCCGGGAATCGCCCATTCGCGAACCAAATCTTCATTACGTTTGTATGGTAAGTAAGGAGCATCCTCTTCTGTTCTTGGAGCTTTAACTTTAAGCGCTATGGGTTCCAATTCTTCAGCTGTAGGAAATTTCCATGGTTCAGCACCATTGGCGATGTAACCATCTGTTAAAAGAAAAACAGGAGTCATATGCTCTACAGCAATACGACAAGCCTCGTAAGCCATTTCAAAACAATCGGAAGGTGACTGAGCAGCAATTACAGGAATTGGAGCCTCTCCATTTCTGCCATAAACTGCTTGGAGTAAATCAGATTGCTCTGTTTTTGTAGGCAAACCCGTTGAAGGTCCACCACGCTGAACGTTCACCACCACCAAAGGAAGTTCCATCATCAAAGCCAAACCTAAAGCCTCTCCTTTTAATGCAATCCCAGGCCCGGAAGAGGCTGTTATTGCTAGATCACCACCAAAGGAAGCCCCGATAGCAGAACAAATTCCAGCAATCTCATCTTCAGCTTGAAAAGTCTTGATACCGAAGTTTTTGTGCTTCGCTAATTCATGTAAAATATCAGAGGCTGGCGTAATAGGATAGCCTCCATAAAATAGATTTAAATTAGCAAGATGAGCCGCCGCTATTAAGCCTAAGGCTGTAGCTTGATTTCCAATAATATTTCTGTACTCTCCAGCCTTCATTTCTGCAGGCTTTATTTCGAAACGATTCGAAAAAGTCTCGCTCGTATCGGCAAAATGATAGCCAGCTTTTAGAACTTTTAGATTAGCTTGTAAGACCTCCTCTTTCCCCTTGAATTTCTTCTTAAGAAAATCGATGGTTGAATTTAAAGATCGATTGTAAATCCAATAAATGAACCCCAATACAAACATATTCTTACAACGATCTCTTTCTTTTGAACCTAAAGAAGATTCTTTCAAGCACTCTCGAGTTAATTTTGTAATATCAATCTCGTGCACTTTATAGTCTTCTAAGCTCGAATTAGTCAAAGGGTTATCCTCAGGAGCAATCCCTGCCAGTCGCAAATTCTTCTTATCGAAGCCTGAAGTATTGATGATAACCGTACCGCGTTCTTTCAATCGCGAAAGATTCTTCTTTAAGGAAGCGGCGTTCATAGCTACCAATACATCAGATAGATCTCCAGGCGTAAACACCTCAGTACTTCCAAAATTTATTTGGAAGCCCGAAACTCCAGCCACCGTTCCTAAGGGAGCTCTAATCTCGGCAGGGAAATCAGGGAAAGTACTCAGATCGTTCCCGTGCAAAGCGGTATTATTGGCGAACTGATTCCCAATAAGTTGTATTCCATCTCCAGAGTCTCCTGCGTAGAGGATGGTGACTTTTTCAAGTTCTTTTTGAACTTGTATGTTTTGTTTTTCTAGTGTCATTTCGTTTAGCTTAAATGCAATCCACACTCCGTTTTAGAGCTTCCAGTCCATCGCCCTTCTCTTCCTTCACCCTTCATTGTACAGTGAAAACATCCTATGGAATTATAACCACACAATTGTAAAGGATGTTCAGGTAATTCGTTCTCAGAAATAAATTCCTGCATATCTATATTGGTTCTGTCTAGCAAAGGATAGAACTTCATTAAGTCGCCTTGGAGTTCAAAAAAATCTTTTCCTGCTCTTGCCTCATTTTGGTGAGACATCAATCCCGAGATCCATATTTTAAAGCCCGACTTCAACTTTTCTAGAGGCCTTACTTTGTTAACCGAACAACACATATTAGGATCTTTAGTCCAGGTTTCATCTTTTAGGGTAAAGTCATTTTCCCACTTTTCAGGTTTTACATCCACTACCTTTAGCCCTAACTTTATAGAAAGCTTTTTCTTGTAACTCAAAGTCTCTGGAAAAGAAAAAGTGGTGTCGATAAAGTGAATTTGTTGTAGAGGATTTACTTTAGAAATTACACCTAACAGATAAGCCGAAGAAACTCCGAAAGAGGAAGTCACCAAAACCTCCTCAGGCTTATATTCACTATATAGGGCTCTCAGTCGCTCTTGGAGATTAAGGGATGCGTAAAATGTATTTTTAGATTGCAGCATGGTTTTGCATTTATTCACTAATTGGCATCAACCTCGTCAAAATAAGCGTCAACACCTCCCGTTAGGTTGTACAAATTTGAAAACCCAAATTCCTTTTCTAAAAGCTCGATGGCTTTTTTACTTCTCCCGCCGGACTTACAGTGAATGACTACTTTTCGATCGGATACAATTTGAGCGACTTCCTCTTCTACATCCGCAAGCGGAATATGAACTCCTTCAATATTGGCTATCTCGTATTCAAAATCCTCACGTACATCAATCAACTGAAATGGTTCCTCGCTCTGTTGTAAGTCTAAAAACTCCTTAACAGAAATCTCCTTAACACCATCCTCTTCACTTGTTTTCAAACCACAAAACTCCTGATAATCTATGAGCTCTGTAATTGTTGGGTTTTTCCCATTCAAAGGGTTGTTCTCGTCGCAGTGAACTTTTACTGTTCTGGTTTCAAAATTAATGGCATCAAAAAGGAATAAGCGTCCTACCAACGGCTCTCCTATGCCGGTAATTACTTTGATCACCTCATTGGCCTGTAGCGATCCAACAATTCCGGGCAATACGCCCAAAACTCCGCCTTCGGCACAACTTGGAACTAATCCCGGTGGTGGTGGCGATGGAAACAGATCTCTGTAATTCGGTCCAAAAACACCGTCTTCATTTTTGTAGTTAAAAACTGAAACCTGCCCGTCAAAGCGGTAAATAGAAGCATACACATTTGTTTTACCAAGCAATACACAGGCATCATTTACAAGGTAGCGCGTTGGGAAGTTATCCGTTCCATCGGCAACCAGGTCGTAGTCTTTAACGATGTCCAAAGCGTTTTCGGAAGTCAGGCGAACATTGTGTGTTACAATGTTTATGTAGGGGTTTAAACCTTCCAAACGCTCTTTTGCTGCCAATACTTTTGGCTTGCCAATGTCATCGGTAGAAAATAACACCTGACGTTGAAGATTAGAATCTTCAACGATATCGAAGTCTAAAACCCCGATAGTTCCTACACCTGCGGCCGCCAAATACTGAAGTAATGGGGCCCCTAATCCGCCCGTTCCTACCACCAACACTTTAGCTCCTTTAAGCTTGCGCTGTCCTTCGATGTTAAACTCAGGTATGATTAAATGTCGGTTATAGCGCGACAGTTCTTCTTTGCTAAATGTTATCTCTGCCATAATCCTTAGTCTTTTCCTCCAGCGATAGCAGGGATAATACTTAACTCATCATTTGGGCTTAAGGCTGTTTGCTCTTTATCAAGCACATTAATATCCTCGTCGCCTAGATAGATTCGTATGAAATTTCTGATTTGATCATTTTCATCAAACAAGTGTTTTTGAATTTCTGGAAAGGCTACAGCTATAGCTTTAATAGCCTCAAATACAGTTGATGAATTCGTTTCAAATGAAGCTTGGTCATTTGTAAACTTTCTTAGTGGTGTTGGAATAATTACTCTTGCCATGATAATAGGGTTTAGTGGTTCTTTATTTCGTGTTCTTCGTACTCGAAGACTTGCTCTTGAATAAATTTATTTTCCTCGTTGAGTGTCCATGAGGATGTGGCTGCTATTTCTCCTCTAATTACAGACACGATTATATAAGAGAAATTGGGTAATGCATATCTCAAATCATGCTCTGAAGGCACTGCAGGGTGGTCGGGATGTGAGTGATAGACACCCAACAAGTCCAAATTATTCTCCAGTGCATAGCGCTCAGCTTTCACATAGTCGATTCCAGAAATCTCAAAAGCGCGTTCAGGATTTTCAGTATTCTGATTTTTCACTTCACGAACGTCAAGGACTTCTTTGCGTTCTCCAATTTTGCCATAGAAAAAGCCACATCCTTCGTGAGGATATGTAGAGATTAAATGTCGGTGCACATCAAAGAGTGCTTTGGGTGTAAATACAAGTTCTTTCATCGCGTTTAATTAAAAAGTTGTTCAAATACCTCGCTGTATTTATCAGCGCTATCGGGAAATACCGTTACAATAACTCCTTCGTTAATCCCTTTAGCCACATTTATAGCTCCAGCTAAATTTGCAGCAGAGGAAGGCCCAATCAATAAGCCCTCGGTTTCGGCGACTTGTCTTAACAAATCATAAGATTGTTCGGTGGAAACCTCCACTGTATAATCGACTTGCCTTGGATCGTATATCTTCGGAACCAGAGCGGTTTCCATATGTTTCCAACCTTCAATAGCGTGAAGGGGCGAATCGGGCTGTAAGGCAACAAGATTTACATTTGTGTATTGCTCTTTCATAAATTTACCCACGCCTCGTAAGGTTCCCGAAGTCCCTAACCCAGCAACAAAATGAGTGATTTTTTCCTCCTCTAATTGCTCTACGATTTCGGGGCCTGTAGTGTTATAATGTGCTTTCCAATTATTCTCATTCGCATACTGATCGGCATAGAAATACTTCTCGGGATGTGCTTGAAACAATTCCTTTGCTTTATTCTGAGCGCCATCCGTAGACTCCAATTCAGAGGTCAAGATTACATCTACACCTAACGATTTCAGGTTTCTGATACGCTCCACAGAAGCATTCGCAGGAATACATAAGGTCACCGAAATGCCAAGCACACTACAGATTGAAGCGTAAGCGATTCCTGTATTTCCACTCGTAGCGTCCAATAGCGTTCTCTCTCTATCGAGTTCACCAGAAAAAATGGCTTTCTTAATAATATGATAAGCGGCTCTACTTTTCACACTGGAGCCAAATTGTTGCCATTCGAGCTTCGCATAGATTTTTACTCCCTCCTTTTGGAACACTCTATTCAAGGGATAAAGTGGTGTATTACCAATGAATTTCTCCAATTGTAATAAGCCTTCTTTCAAAGGATATTGATGAGCTCCTTTTTCTATAGTAATTTCCATATCAGCTCTTTTTAATCGTTTTTGTTTCGTAACCCCAGTCCACCTTATTCCATAACCTTTCGTTAAAAAAGTAGATGGCGAGTTTTACTACGGAGTCTGCAAGTCCTATTTGCAGTGCTAAATCAATTTCCCCAATGATTAGATATACCAGTAGCGACGTAGCGACGGTAGCTTGCAGCCGATAACTTATGCCCTTCACCAAGCTTCTCTTCTTTGTTTCCCTCATGATTTCTAACTAATTCTTCGGTTAATTGATCCAGCATTTCCTCCTCCTACAATTAAAAACTGTAGTTTTTCTGGTTTCAAGAAAATCGGGAAGAGCTGATTTTGATCTTTAGTAGTTCCCATAAGACTGTTCTCTTAATTGTTCAACAAGATTTTGATTCACGAAGTTATAGACGTACTGAGGGTGTAGTTTTACTACCTCGCCAATCACTATGATTCCAGGTCCATTTTGTGGCTCTTCTTTCATCTTTTCAACGATGTTGGAAATCTTGCCTACAAATATTTTCTCGTTAGGTAATGAGCCGTTGTAGATCACAGCGATCGGATAATTTGAACGCCCTTCTTTAGAATACAGGTCTGCAATCTCCTCAATTTTACCCAAGCCCATTAGTATGACTACTGTGGCACTCGATTGTACCGCCAAAGAAACATCTTTCGATAAATTCCCATTGCTTTTTGTTCCGGTAATCACCCAAAACCCATCGTTAATACCACGCTTGGTTAATGGAATGTCCTGAAGTCCCGTTAAAGCAACAGCGCTGGAAATTCCGGGGATGTATTCTGTTTCTATTCCATGTAGTTCAGCGTACTCCTTCTCTTCGTAACCTCTGCCAAAAACATAAGGATCGCCTCCCTTCAGTCGGATAACATCACCTTCCTGCTTCACATACTTCACGATCAACTCATTGATCTCATCTTGCGTAAATGAATGCTGACCCACTCTTTTCCCTACAGAAATTTTTAAAGCACTATCGCTGGCTGCTTTCAACAATTCCGGATTTACCAAGGCATCATAAAGAATTACCTTAGCATCTCTTATCGCTCTAAATCCTTTCCAAGTGATCAACTCCGGATCTCCGGGGCCTGCACCCAACAGGATCAATTTCCCTTTGTTAGTTGGCTTGTTCATCTTTCTGTTCTCTTAACACAAAAGCGTCTTTCACAAACTCCTTAGCAAAGGCTAAATAGCTCAGCGCAAAATCTTTTGTTGGTTCATTTTCATTGATCGCATATGTCGTTTCCTGAAAGCTTTTCTCTAATTTGAAATGCGCCTTATTGGGGTATTTCTCATCAAAATCTTTAATGATCATCGCTTGTGTATTGGTTTTTAATCCTTCGGAAACCAATAATGCTTTTGCTGTATTTACCAAAGAAGAGTAGGTATGGTAAATAGAATCTGCATAAGCTTCCGCTTCCAGTGCTTCAGTAGCTGAAGCTATTCGCTCTTCAGATTCTAATAGTAAAGTAGCCACCAGGTCGATGGTTACCCCGGCACATTCTCCCACACCAATTTCTGTTTTGAAATACTCTTCATGACCCCAGTCGATAAAATCAGTATCCACCAGATCATCGGTAGAGGCAAGCCCCTTCAGTAAATCATAGAAATAAGCTTTCCCCTGTCTTTGGTAATAATCGATATGGTACTCGCCCTCATTAGACTGAGATTCGTAATCATCCAAAATGGTTCTCAAAGACGAAGCAACTCTTTTGCTTGGTATTTTCACGATCTTATCAGACACCCTTCCTTCACCATCACTCAAAACTCCCCCCCCCAGAAGAATTTGTACAGCCGGCAAAATCCGCTGCTTTACTTTTATCGCTGAACCATGGAAACCGATCGCCGCCATAGAATGTTGTCCACAAGAATTCATACATCCACTGATCTTAATCTTCAGATTTTTATTGTAGATGTAATCCGGATAGTCATCTTTTAATACTTTCTCCAATACGCCTGCTACGCCGGTACTATTTGAAATCCCAAGATTACATGTGTCTGTTCCCGGACATGCTGTAACATCATGAGTACTGTCAGCCCCCGGCTCTGCAAAGCCTAACTTATCTAACTCCTTGTACAATAATTTTAAATTGGCCTCAGGAACAAACTTAATAACAAAGCCTTGTGCAATGGTAAATCGAATTTCATCCGATGCCAGTTTCTGAATGATCTTTGCCAATGAGCGTGCCTGAGTCGTAGTGAAATCACCTGTAAGCAATCTCACATTTACCGCATAGTACCCACTTTGCTTTTGAGCAACAACATTACTGTCAAACCATTTTTTGTAATCTACGGTATCCACTTCTACCGATACCTCTTCCGCTAATGGTTCAGGTCTTTTCGATTCCTCATAGGCCTCATGATCAATATGAAACGTTTGATACCTTAAAGCCTTGCGCTCAAGCTCAACCAATCTTTGGAATTCTTCTACACCGATCTTTTTAACCAAATACTTTAATCGAGCTTTATTTCTTCTCGCTCTTTCACCATGCTTGTCAAAAACTCTTACCAAAGCCTCACTGTAAGGAATGATAAGGTCTTCCGGCAAGAAATCATAAACAGTCTGTGCTAAATAAGGTTGAGCCCCTAATCCACCGGCAATAACAACCTTAAATCCGCGGTACTCAATATTATCTACTGTTTTTGTTTTAGCGATAAAACCGATGTCGTGAATAAAAGTGTAAGCACTATCATCTTCATTCGAAGAAAAAGCAATTTTAACTTTTCTCCCCATTTCCTGAGAAATCGGATTTCTCAAGAAGAACTCAAACATAGCATGTGCATAAGGACTAACATCGAATGCTTCATCCTTATCAACCCCGGCTAAAGCAGAAGCCGTAACATTTCTCACGGTATTACCACAAGCTTCTCGCAGGGTAACATCATCTTTTTCGAGCTCTGCCCACAATTGCGGTGTTCTGTCCAGGCTCACATAGTGAATTTGAATATCCTGACGCGTGGTAATGTGTAGCTTTCCGGTTGAATATTCATCGGCTACATCGGCAATTCTCAACAACTGATTTACCTTAGTCTTCCCATAAGGAATCTTAATACGTATCATCTGTACTCCCGATTGACGCTGTCCGTAAACACCACGAGCCAATCGAAGACTTCTAAATTTATCTTCGTCGAGTTTTCCATCTTTAAACAGACGGATCTTTCTTTCTAGGTCAATAATATCTTTTTCGACTACTGTATTTTCAAGTTCAGTTCTAAAGCTTTGCATAACGTTTTGGGATTAAAATTTTTGGGGAATAAAAAAAACCTTTCGATTAAGAAAGGCTTTGTATGTCTGGGGTTAAAATTATCAACAGGGTACAAAAAACCTTTCTTTGTGTTTACAACAACAACAACACACAGCAACACAGGCACAACAATTCATCATTGCGTTCATTTGTTCGTTTTGTGTACTTGGATTTATCATGCTGTTTTAAATAAATGGTTGTTTAAACTTAAGAGTGCATTTTGTTTATGGTGACTCTGTATTAGCAAAGCCAAATGATGAAGTGTTTTGGGATCATCTAGCTTTCCTTCGTCTACTAAACCACTACACCAATCAGCCACATTGGAGTCGGCCGTAAGGGTATGATAAACACAACTAACATTGTCGCGGTTCGCGTTAAATATGCCCAAAGTTGAATGTCTCAATTCAATTTGTGCTAAAGTATCCCCATATTCTATCGGGAATTCCTGATGGTAAATAAAAGTTTTGTGATTCATGGTGAACGTTTAGTCTAGTGTTCGTTTCTACATACAAAAGTTTACTGAAGGCTTATTAGCAACAACAGCAACATGTTTGTATAGAAAGACACATAGACTTCGAAACGTTCGAAAGGCTAGTAGATCTTTGTCTATTAAGAATAGACGCGAATGGAGTTAAAAAAGGTGCTTTTTTCATGACTTTTAGTCTTTAGTGAAAAAGAGAAACCGGTCCAGTTAATATCTTTAAATCAGGAGACGAAAAATTTCTCGTCTTTCTTATCTTTCCTCTTTCGAGGTAGGATTTAGCACCTTGTCTTGCGACCGGTTGCTAAGGTTTCATCGGGCCTTTCCCTCCACCTTTCTGAATAAGTTTACTCGTTTTGTTAAACGTGTCTGTAAATATACGCTCAGAAAACTTCAATATCCAAATAATTTTTTAAAATACTTTTTTAAAGACTACAAAAACTATTCTGTTTCACATCAAATCAAAACCTATAAATTATCTATTTGAAGCACATATTCATTGAGGTTCTTGAAATAATTACATGATACAAATACAACTCTGAAAGACCCTATATTTTTTTCAAAAATATATTATTAAGTGATAAAAGAATCGTTCTTTTTGCTTGTTTTGATGAAATTTTGAAGTCTTTTTGAGATGAAAATGTCGTTTATTTACAAATCTGATAAAACCAATCGCAAAATACATCCGTTAAAAAGGTCTAAAATACTTCTAGGATTCGAGTACTTTTAAATCATAACCTATCCTTAACCTTTGGAATTCAGTATAGTTTTAAGATTGCTCAGACTCGTCAAATCCTCAATAAAAAAGTTCGAAGTATCGCCTTGATTTCCCACTAGTAAGGACAAACCTTATTTTATTGGGTTTGTCTTTTTTTTATTGAATTACTTTATTCATTTCTTAGCTTACCCAAAGAAAGGGTGATTTTCGCTGTTTTGTATCAAGACAAAAGCGCATAAAACAATTTAGTGACAAACACACCAGCAGAATAGCTAATTTGTAAAACTTAAATCAAGAAACATGAAAAATTTATTTTTCTCAATCTGTATACTTAGCTCAAGTATCTACGCACAAAACACGGTTTGTTTCGATATTGAAGCCAACCCAAACACCGATAACTCCGCCCTAAGTACCTTCACTAAATACGTAAATGTGTTAGACTGCTTCGAGATTTATGCTGAAGCAAGTATTTCGGATGCGAAAGTTCTCCACGCAGCAGCAGTAACTGCAGAGCTGTTAGATAATAATGAAGATGGCATTATTGACGATCCGCTCATCAAAGCTCAACTAGCAAACAGTAATGCGCTTATGCCATTATTTGCTTCTGAAGGATCGGCTGGCGAAAATGCTTTTTTCAACAATTACAATGGAAACGGAGTAAGTGCCGTATTGTACAATAACGAAATAGATCCTACACAGCCCGGACATTGGGGCGATGATGCTACGGTAGAAGAAATATTACACACCATAAATCATATAGGGCACACATTTGTTTACCCCAATGCCTTTAGCCTGTCGCCAAATAGTTCTTTAATGAGCGATGCTATGGATGTGGCAAGAGGTGGGCAGTTTATGAGCATCCCTAGTTCTTATCCAGAAGATGCCTGGTATCATTACGATGATTACACTTGTGATTACGAATGTATGGCTATAGAATATATGTATTGGGCGATTGTAAGTAATATGGGTATTCTAAACGATACGCAAACTTGTTCGGGCATCGCCAATGAATGGGAACCATGTAGTCCAGAATTGTTTGAGAGCATGGATATCTTGATGCACACGCTAATTACAGACCCACAATATTTAATCCCACAGAATGCTCCCGATGGAAATTACTGCCCTGCCAGCGTTGGTATTAACAAGAATTATTTGGAGCAAAATTTAATTTCTCCAAATCCTTGCACTACTCATTTCAGCTATTACTCGAATAGTGATGGTCAATTGAGTATTTGTGCCATAAACGGACGACTTCTTTCTTCTGTTAAGATTCAAAAAGGGATGAATACAATTGGCGTATCTGATCTAATCAATGGAGTTTACATTCTAAAACACGGGAATAGCAGACAGAAATTAATCATTAGATAAAACTCCGCAAGCTAGATTATGTTTAATTTGGCTTAATTATTCCCAAATTACTGACTAGAAAAAACACAATCGACATGAAGAAATGATTGACGAAGAAGCGATAGAAACAGACGCTATCTACGACTTAAGTGGAAGAAGAATTTATAGTGTTAGGAATCTGGAAATCGTTATTATCAGTTATAAAAACGGTACAACAAGAAAAGTATACGCTATCGAAGAATAGATTTCGATAAATATCATATTTAAAGGAAGGCTTTGGCCTTCCTTTTTTATTTGCCCATAATTCATCTAAAAAACAAAGCAATAACAAGTTCACTTGTTTCGGATGGCTTTTTTATATATTTGGGCTTAGAATAAAATCCAGAAGAAATGGGAAGAGCATTTGAATTAAGGAAAGGAAGAAAGATGAAACGTTGGGCAGCCATGTCTAAAACGTTTACCAGAATCGGAAAAGATATCGTGATGGCCATCAAAGATGGTGGTCCTGATCCGGAATCAAATTCAAAACTAAGAGCTGTCATACAAAATGCGAAGACAGCCAACATGCCAAAAGACAATATTGAGCGCGCCATAAAAAAGGCCGCTGATAAAGATACATCTAATTATAAAGAAGCTCTTTTTGAAGGTTATGCAGCACATGGTATCGCTGTGATAATTGAAACAGCTACTGACAACAACAACCGTACAGTCGCCAATATCAGATCTTACTTCAGCAAGTGTAATGGTGCTATGGGGACTTCTGGTTCTGTAGAATTTATGTTTGAGCACAAGTGTAATTTCATGATATCGAATACGGGCCAAGACCTAGAAGAATTGGAGTTTGAATTGATTGATGCTGGTGCTGAGGAAATCTTTGAAGATGAAGATGGGATAATGGTCTATGGTGACTTCCCTAGTTTTGGCTCTATCCAAAAAGCTTTAGAAGAAAACGAATTTGAAATTTTGAGTTCTGGATTCGACCGCATTCCTACCACAATCAAAAAATTAAGCGAAGAGCAAGAAGCTGATGTAAATAAGCTGCTCGAAAAAATTGAAGAGGATGATGATGTGCAAAATGTATATCACAATATGCAAGAGTAAATCATTTCTTCTCTAAAATTGAAGCCTTCCAAATTATGGGAGGCTTTTTTATTACCTATACTATTTGTTAAATCAGGTTAATCTTAGGAAACATTTTTACTCACAAATTGTTTCCTTAGTTTATGTTTTGTATTTTTGCAGGAGATATGGAAAGATTAGATCGAATTATTGAAGGGGCATTAAAACTCTTCCTAAAGCAAGGAGTAAAAGCTACAAACATGGATGATGTGGCCAAACACCTCGGCATGTCAAAAAAGACCTTATACCAATATGTAGACAATAAAACAGATTTGGTGGAGCAGTGTTTTAGACACTATCAGAGTGCAATTATCGCAATGATAGAAAACATTCAAGAAAAAAATGAGAATGCTATTGACGAGCTTTTCGAGATCGACGAACAGGTTTGTCGTATGCTCAAGAACAGACCTCCGATGCTTATTAACGATGTCAAAAACCACTACCCTTCGGTTTGGACAATTCTCGATGAAATCAAAAAGAAGCACATCTTTAACTGCGTTACTCAAAACATGAAAAACGGAAAGGATCAAGCACTCTACAGAGAAGATGTAGACATAAATATTATTGCCAAATTAATGATGAACACCGTTGACGCACTCGTTGACGACGAAATATTCCCCCTCACAGAATACGATTTCAAAAAACTATTGAAGGAAAACAGAGTTTATCACATTCGCGGAATAGCCACACAAAAAGGAATTAATTATTTAGAAGAGAAACTGAAAAATGAATAAAGGACTATTAATAGTACTGTGTAGCATATTAAGCTACGGCTTGCAGGCACAGCACTCCTTGTCGGTGCAAGAAGCACAATACTACGGATTGGAAAACAATCGAGACATTAAAAACGCGCATTTAGATGTTAAATATGCGGCAAAGCAAATGCTCGAAACCATTTCGGTAGGTTTACCTCAAATTAATGCCGAAGCGCAATGGCAAAACTATTTAGAGGTTCCAACCCTACTACTACCCTCTACCGATCCTAATGAGGTGTACACTGAAATGCAGTTTGGAATCCCTCATACTACAAGCGCTTCTATTACTGCTAGTCAGCTTATATTTAGTGGTAGTTATATCGTTGGATTAAAAGCTTCAAAATCGTTTATGGAGTTTGCCAATATGAGCAAAGAATTAACAGAAGTTCAGATTAAAGACAGTATCGCTACCGCTTACTTTAATGTGCTGATAGCAGGAGAAAATAAAGATTTTCTTGAAAACATAGTTATCGTGCACAAAGATATCCTAGCCGAAATTGAAGCTAGGTATATCAATGGTTTTGTAGAGGATTTAGATGTTGACCGAATGGCTTTAGTGCTTTCAAAAATGGAAATGCAATACGCCAATATGCAAAGGCAATCAGAAATTGCTGAGGCTTACCTAAAACTAATCATTGGAATCCCATTGAACGAATCGTTGGCTCTTACTGACAGCCTTCCTGACTTGCTAAATTCCAGTGTAGAATTTCAATTAGAAGAAGCTCAAATTCAAAATCGTATTGAATATCAAATGGCTGACATGAAAGTAAAGCTAAAGGAATTAGATATGCGTCGTTATCAAACAGACAAATTACCTACAGTTGCAGCATTCGCCGCTTTTAGTGCTAGTGCTATGGGGAATGACTTTAGTGCCTTCGATGATAATACCCATTGGTATCCTAGTCAGTTAGTGGGCTTAAAAATAACCCTACCAATATTTGATGGATTAGGGGGCCTTGCACGAATTCAGAAAGCTCGTTTGAAGTATGAACAGGCTCAGAATGATAAAAACCAAATCGCTGAAAGTTTAGAGTTAGCTCACTTAGCAGCACAAAGTAATTACTTAAATGCAATCAGCAATTACAACCACCAGCAAGGAAATTTAGTTTTATCAAAAAAGATTTACGATAAAACATTAGTCAAATACCGAGAAGGATTAGTAAGCAGTTTGGAACTTTCTCAAACGGGAACCGAATATTTAGAATCGAACAGCAACTTTTCGCAAAGCATTCACAACTTATTGATTAGCAACATGAACTACCAACGTTCTTTAGGAAAATAAAGCCATGAAAAAACTAGCAATACTTATCAGCACAGTCTCTTTACTACTCTCATCATGTGGAGAGGGCAAATTAAATATAGAAGCCAAAAAGTCGGAATTGAATGATTTAAAATCTCAATTGATTGAACTTAAAGGTCAGATTAAAAGTTTAGAAAAAGATTTAAATGGCCATGTGGAACTCCCTAATGAAAAGAGAATTTCAGTTCGAATAAAACCTATCCAAGAAGAAACATTTTACCACTTTATAGAACAAACTGGGAAAGTAAGCTCTAAAGAGAATATTTTGGTGAGTGCCGAAATGGGAGGTCTCGTTACACAGTTAAACGCCAGCGAAGGTCAATGGGTCAATAAAGGACAAAGCATCATCGAATTAGATTCCGACATTATGAAAAGTAATGTTGCAGAGCTGAGTTCTGCTCTTGAACTTGCTAAAACAACTTTTGAGCGACAACAAATTTTGTGGGACCAAAAGATCGGGTCTGAACTACAATACCTACAGATTAAAAATCAGTACGAATCCTTACAAAACAAATTTGAGGCGGCAGAAGCACAGTTGAAAAAGCTTTCTATTTCGGCACCCATTAGCGGCCTTGTGGAAGAGTTATTTTTAAACCCAGGAGAGCTTGCTGCTCCTGGAAGACCTGCTTTCAGAATTGTGAATACTCAAAAAGTTTACGTTGAGGCAGATGTTGCCGAACGCTATGCGAATATTCTTAAAAAGAACAGCCCCGTTGTAGTAAACTTCAATGCTCTTGGCATCAGTAAAGAGGCTCCAATCAGTTTTGTTGGGCAAGTCATCAATCCTGAAAACAGAACCTTTAAAGTAAAGATTCATTTAGATAATACTTCGGGAGAGCTCAAGCCAAATGCGGTTGCTTCTCTAAAAATTCAAGACTATACAAATAACAATGCCATTGTCGTTTCATCGCAAATAGTGAAAAGAGATATGAGGGGAGATTTCCTCTTTATAAACAAAAATGGTAAAGCACAAAAGACTTATATCCAAACAGGCCTATCGCACGATGCTTCTACCATGGTAGAATCAGGTCTAGCAATTGGCGACCAAATAATCGTGGAAGGATATAATGAAGTGGTGAATGGAAGTTTGCTAGACATTAAAAAGTAAAAAATGGAACAACAAAACAGAAGCTTCAAAGCAACCAATCTCTCCATAAAGAATAAAACTTCGGTATTTATTCTAACGGCACTATTAACCCTATTTGGTTTATTTGCCTATGAGAACATGCCTAAATCCTTGTTCCCAGATATCGTTATACCTACCATTATGGTGCAAACGATTTATCCAGGTAACTCCCCTGCCGACATAGAAAACTTGATTACGCGCCCGATAGAAAAACAAATTAAATCGGTAAAAGGGATTAAGAATTTAAAATCCACTTCACTTCAAGACAACTCGAGTATTATTGTTGAGTTTACTACAGATGTAGAAGTGAAAACTGCTCTTCAAGATGTTAAAGATGCGGTAGATAAAGCTAAAAGCGATTTACCTTCTGATTTAGAAATGGACCCGATGATTATGGATATCGATTTCTCCGAATTCCCCATTTTAAACATCAACCTTTCGGGAGACTTCAGTTTAGATGATTTAAAGATATATGCCGAGAACCTGCAAGATGAAATTGAATCGCTATCAGAAATATCTAAGGTAGAAATCACGGGACTCCTAGATCGTGAGATTACCATTAAAATGGACCTCCACAGAATGGAGAGCAACAAAATTAGCCTTAGAGATATTGAAGATGCCATTGTATTTGAGAATGTTTCGATTGCTGGTGGTGATATATTGCTTGGCGGTTTACGAAGAATGGTGCGTACCGATGCTGAATTCAAGTCAACCAAAGAGATTGAAAATATTATTGTAAAGCATGAAAAAGGCAATATTGTTTACCTAAAAAACATTGCTGAAGTTGTTAACGGTTATGAGGAAAGAAAAAGTTATGCTCGTTTAAATAAAGAGCCCGTAGTTTCTCTAAATGTGGTGAAGAAGAGTGGCGAAAACCTTTTGGAGGCATCCGATAAAATAATGGCTTTAATTGAGGAGTCACAAGCTATAGGTTTTCTTCCAGAAACTCTAAGCATCTCTATCACCAATGATCAATCAGAACAAACGCGAAAACAGTTGAGTAATTTGGAGAACAGCATCATTTTAGGGATGATATTAGTCATCTTAGTCTTGTTATTCTTCTTAGGTCTGAGAAATTCCTTGTTTGTAGGATTAGCTATCCCTCTTTCAATGTTTATCAGTTTTGTGGTATTAGGTGGGATGAGTACCACGATGAACATGGTTGTACTCTTCGCTTTAATTTTGGCCTTGGGTATGTTGGTGGACAATGCCATTGTGGTAATCGAAAACATACACCGCCTTTATAGCGAAGAGGGGCTTAGTAAAATTGAAGCAGCTAAAAAGGGTGTTGGAGAAATTGCAGTGCCTATTATTTCATCAACTGCTACCACACTTGCGGCATTCTTTCCTCTTCTGTTTTGGGATGACATCATGGGAGAGTTTATGGGCTATATACCCATGACATTAATTATTGTTTTAGGCTCATCACTCTTTGTGGCTTTGGTCATCAACCCGGTTTTTGCCTCTGTATTTATCCAAAAAGATGAACGCAACAAGCCCAACAAAAAGAAAATCTTTAAAACTGCTGCAATACTCTCTGTAATAGCGACACTATGTTACGTGTTCGGCTACAATATGCTGGGAGCAATACTATTTGTATTTGCACTGTTAAGCATCATCAATGGCTTCTACCTGACTCCAGCTTCACATTGGTTTCAAGACACACTTATGGTGCGCTTTGAAAACAAATACTCGAAGACCTTGGAATGGGCGTTAGAAGGAAAGAAACCCTATGCTCTATTAGCTGGAACAGCTCTCTTATTAATATTCTCGTTAGCCTTTTTTGCGATGACTTCTCCTAATGTAGAGTTCTTCCCAGTGAATGAGCCCAAGTATATTAATGTGTTTGTAGAAATGCCTCAAGGAACTGATGTACAGGTTACAGATTCCATTGCACAAATTGTTGAAAGAGATGTTTTTGAAACACTAAAGCCCTTTGAAAAGGCCGTTTCGTCGGTAATGACTAACGTTGGCGCAGGAACTTCGGATCCAAATGATATAGGGGGTGCTACGGGTAATACTCCAAACAAAGCGCGAATCACTATCAATTTTGAGGAATTTGAATACCGCGAAGGAATAAGCACTGGGCATATTATGAAACTTTTGGCCTCTAAGCTTCAGGGGATGCCTGGGGTAGACATCACCGTTGACAAAAACCGTGAAGGACCACCAATGGGTAAACCCATCAATATTGAGATTACCGGCGAAAACTTTAACGACTTGTTAGTGATTTCTGATGAGGTAAAACAACTCATCGAAGTAGAGAACATTGCAGGTATCGAAGGATTAAAAGTAGATCTTGAATTAAGTAAACCTGAACTATTGGTTAACATCGATAGAGATCAAGCACGTAGATTAGGGGTTTCAACAGCTCAAATAGCAAGTACTATTAGAACGGCCCTCTTTGGTAAAGAAATTTCCAAATACAAAGAGGGTGAAGATGAATACCCAATCGTACTTCGTTTAGACGATAAATACCGCTACAGCGTTCCTTCTCTAATGAATCAGCTGATTACTTTTCGTAGTCAATCGGATGGGCAAATAAAACAAATTCCTATTTCTACGGTTGCTGATTATAGCTATAACAATACTTATGGCTCGGTGAACCGAAAGGACATGAAAAGGCAAGTAACTATATACTCCAATGTGTTGGAGGGGTATAATGAGAATAATATCAATAATCAGTTGAAAAAGCTGTTAGCTGACTATTCTCTACCTGTTGGTTACAAACTTCAATTTACAGGAAAGCAGCAAGAGCAGGCAGAAACTCAAGAGTTCTTATCAAAGGCCTTGATGATTGCCATTGCCTTAATTGCTTTGATTTTGGTTTCACAATTCAACTCAGCTATCAAACCATTCATTATCATCATTACCGTTTTATTCAGCACTATTGGAGTGTTTTTAGGGCTCACCATCTTCAATATGGATTTTGTGATTATTATGACGGGGATAGGGATCGTTTCGCTTGCGGGAATTGTGGTGAATAATGCCATAGTACTCATCGACTATATTGACTTATTAAAGATCAGGAAACGTCGAGAAATGAAACTAGATGAAGATGCGCTTCTAGAAGAATCGTTGGCGATAAAATGTATTCATGAAGGTGGGCAAAAACGTTTAAGACCTGTACTCTTAACAGCAATTACTACAGTACTTGGTTTACTACCTCTAGCCACTGGAATGAACATCAATTTCTACACCTTACTAACTGAGTTCAATCCTCAAATATTCTTTGGAGGAGACAATGCCATATTCTGGGGACCTATGGCATGGACTGTAATTTTCGGATTGACCTTCGCCACCTTCCTCACGCTCATTCTTGTACCTGTTATGTACTTATTAGCAGATAGAGTTCGAAATAAGTTTTTAAAAATTATTGACTAAAATAATAATCTCGGCATTTAAAAAAACCATACTAATTACTTACTTTTGCGCTTCGTTGCTGACGTAGCTCAGTTGGTAGAGCGCATCCTTGGTAGGGATGAGGTCGACGGTTCGAATCCGTTCGTTAGCTCAAAAGGCGTTTTGCAAATTGCAAAACGCCTTTTTTGATTTTAATAATCTTATAATTTTCAGTAACTTATATGCTCAACTATAAATTATAATACGATGAATACTAAATTAATGATTAGATATGGTCTACTTACAGGGGGAAGCTTAATTGTCTACTTCCTCCTCATGCAAATTTTAGGACTTATTGAAATCACCGAATTGCGCTATTTAAACCTATTAATATTGATGGGAGGTCTATTTCTTTTTCTGAAGAAATTCTGTGTAGACAAATTCTCATATCTCAATGCATTTACCAGTGGTATTTATGTATCGGCAATTGCGGTCTTTAGTTTTGTCATCTTTTTTATGTTTTATATCGACTTTTTAGATCCTAACTTTTACGAATACATTAGAGAAAATGAAGACTTTGGCTCTTATCTCAATAAAGGTGCACTCGCCTTTATGTTAATCGCCGAGGGCTTAAGCTCAGGGCTTATAGTAACTTTCATCTGTATGCAATATTTTAAATCGTTTCTTTATAAGAACTAAAAAAAGTCTTCCCGTACGTACGGGAAGACTTTTTTTATTGAATCATTTTATCTACAATTTGTTTTCCACTTGAATAAAGTCTCCTTCGAATAATAACCTCCCCCATTCTATTCTTGGAAGCCTCTCTTCCTAAGAGATCTGTATAGGTTTCCGAAACTAGTTCATCCTGTAATTCTTCAATAGAAAGGCCAGGAATGTCTACGGTAATCAAAATGACTTCAGTAGATTCAAAATCTCCATTACTTACCGTTACTTGAACTTCATATACTCCATTTAAAGAGAATGCGTGAACCACTTGTAGTCCATTACTAAAATATCCATCACCAAAATCCCATAGTGTAGTATAACTATTCCCCATTCCATACACCTCAACAGTGAATAAATACGAGCTTCCTCCTAAAGGAAAATTACTTAAATCAATGAGGGCATATAGGCAGGATCCGTCCTCAAAATTAGCTTCTTCATTGAAATTAAATGCCTCAGAATCCATGCAACCAACGACAAGTAAAGTTTCACATGAATCATCCTCTACAGTTGCTTCTGGATTGAATTCTAAATACAATTCATCCATACAGCCTTCTATTGACGGAATACAAGAATCGTCATCGAAGTTTGCATATTGATTGTAATTGAGTGCCTCAGGATTGGTACATCCTTCAATAATCACAGTAAAACAAGAGCCATCGTTTACATTTGCTAAGGAATCGTACTCCAAATAGCTTGGGTTTGTACAACCCTCTACTATTAAAATACAAGAACCATCATTCACATTTGCCTGAGGGTCATAGTTCAACGAATTTTCTATGGTACATCCAAAGTACAGGCAAGATCCGTTATCGGTATTGGCAAGATCTGTAAAGTTATCAGCTTCAACATCGGTGCAACCCAAAATAACTGGTGTTAAACAAGATTCATCATCGGTATTTGCCTGAGTGTTGTACTCAAGAAAATCACTATCCATACAACCGTTTACAATGAGCACATCACAAGAGCCATCCATTTGATTTGCAGTAGGATCATATTCCATATACAAAGGATCGATACACCCAAGGCTAATAATAAACTCACAAGAGCCATCATCGGTATTGGCAGGAGCATAGTATTCAACATAATTAGGGTCGATACAACCTAGTATAATAACTAAATCGCAAGATCCATCGTCAACAGTAGCCAGTGAATCGAACTCTACATATATCGGGTCTGTACAACCTGCGTATGCAAAAATACAAGAGCCATCATTTACCGTAGCTTCAGCATCAAAATTCAAAGCAACTTCAACGGTACAACCATGAATTGCAGGAGTAGTACAAGTTCCATCATCAATATTAGCTAGTGGATTGTATTCAGCAAAATCAGAATCGGTACAACCATAAAACTCCAATGTACAATTACCGTCGTCAACATTAGCTAGAGGGTTAAAGTTGAAAGCCTCTGGATCCATACATCCTAAAATAGTTGGAATACAACATTCTCCACAAGCAATATTTGCTTGTTCATCAAAATTTAAAGCCGTCTCATCCATACAACCTTCTACGATAAAGGTTTCGCATGAACCATCTTCGATATTAGCCTCTGGATTAAACTCTAAATAATTTGAGTTGGTACAGCCTAAAACTTCTTCGCTAGGCAAGAGCACTTCTATATGTGTAACTTGAGAAACACCATCATTATAATTTTCCACAAAATTACCTAATAAGAAATAGGTAGCTATAGCAGAATAATCAACTCCCGACTTTCTTATAAACCATTGAAAAGAATCACCACTTTCGAATCCGTCTTTTTCTTCAGTAGTTGAATCGTCTCCAAATGCAGTTAAAGAAAATGAGAAACTACCCGTCCATTCAGCAAAACCACCACATTGAAACTGATTTTGATAATCGAGATAAAATACTCCCAAGAGGTCGCCCTCTTCCAATGCTTGGTCTTGTAGCAATATCGTCTGGTCAAGATTTACCGATATGGTATGACTGGAACCAGTATTGATTTCGCTTGTTGAGTTTGGCCATAGAAGATCTTGAGCAGACAAAGTTCCAACAACAAATATGAAGAGTAGAAATAAAAGACTGACTATTTTTTTCATCTGAAATAATTAGGCAACGAAAATACAAAGAATTGACAACAATGCATCGACAATTTTTATACCAAAAAAAGCAGCGACAATTGTCGCTGCTTAAAGTATCATTTCCATTAACTTTTTATCTGTATATCATCGAAGGATAATAAGATCTTGAAAATTCGTCACTAATCTCTATAGTATAAAAGCCATTACTAATATTCGATACATCGATCGATACATTTCCTTGGCCCTGAATTAATGAGAATTGGTGCTTATCAATTATTTTACCTTCTACATTAATAATTTTCACATTTACTGAGGCCGAATTTTGCAATTCGTATGAGATATTTAAATCGTTAGCTGTAGGCATTGGATACAAAGTAAAGCTATCATTAAATAATTCCTCTACTCCCACTCCATAAGCTTGAATTTCTGTAACTCCTTCACAACCGTCGGCATTAGTAACAATAAGTGTATATAACCCATTTCCATATTCAAATGCATCTACTTCATATTCCGTTTCTTCATCTAAGGTATAACCATTAAAATACCACTGGTAAGTAGGTGAAACACCATCAGTAACAGAACTAATCATAAAGCTAAGTTGATCATATGACATGTTTACGTTTACTGCTAATGCTGTAATAATCTCTACACTAACTATTTCAGTCAATCCAAAGTCATCTGAAACTACAAAGTTATAAGTTCCTGCTGCTAAATTCTCAAGATCATATCCCATATCCTCGATTGCATAAGGTGGTAAACCTCCTTCAATTGACAACTCCACCGATCCATTGTCTCCAACACAAGTAGGATGAACCAAAGATGATGAAATGAATAATGGGAAGTCACAAGAGTCATCGCCATAGTTTGCTTCAGGATTGAAGTTTACAGCTGTATCATTTATACAACCTTCAATTTGACCAATTGAACAAGTAGAATAAGTGAGCACATCAACTGCAGAAATACTATTAGTTTCGTAGAATGGCCCTCCTTGTAGGTAAACTACATTAATCTCAAACACATTTTCTTCATCTTCAGTTATTGCAAACCAGTACATATGATCGCCAGGAGAAAAGCCATCTTTTTCGGCTGTGGTTTGATCGTCTCCCCAAGCGACTAGTACAGCAGCCTGATTATTCCACTCTAAGACACCCGCACAAATGTAGGCATCATCATCATTCAAAAAGAATACCCCCATTTGATCCTTATCTTCTAAAGGAGAACCAAGTATGGATTCTTCAGTAATAAACAAAGTCATATTGGCACCTGTATTTTCTGCTTCAAATCGCAAAGTTTCACAAGTCATTCCAATAGGATCATCGAATAATTCGCCTTGGGCAAATGCTTGGAAGCCGAACAAAACGAATGTCGACACCAATAAGTAGTTTAGCCCTCTCTTTTGTAAAGTAATTGTTTTCATAATTGAAAAAATTTAAAATTAGTACCCACCTCAACGAGGTTTTATTTTGAAATTCTCTGACGAGAATAACATCCCTGGGTAGGAAAAAGATGGGGTGATTTAGAAAGGGTGATTTTAGAGTAAAATTCTTCTGGGGTAAAAGAGTTGTCCACGATGGACGCGCAAGGCAACAAAAATGCCTTTAGAAAATAATAAGAGGGTAAAAATTTGAGGTAGGGTTTTGAGTGTGAGAATCACACCTACATAAATATTTATTTATCTCCAAAACAAATTCAATAGGAAGTTTTAAAAACCAAAGGATTACAAGCTCCATCAAACAAAAACGGTGCCTTTAGGCACCGTTTTTATTGATAAAAGAACTTAATTTTAATGTTGGATGATTAGTTTGTGATTATAAACTAATCCATTTACTTCGATTGAAAGCATATAAACTCCCGAGGCCACTTTATCAAGTGGAAGCCGAGTTTCTACATTCGAACTAGCTTTAATAGATTCTTGATATAAGAGCTCCCCCATAAGGTTTACTACTTTAATAGATGATGTATGAAGCGTTTCGAAGCCATACTTCACATGTACAATTCCCTGTGAAGGATTCGGATAAACCGACAAGTCTGTAAACAATATCTCCGTTAAGCCTACTGCATAAATACTATCCGTAAGCACACATCCATATTCATCAACAAGCTCTACAGAGTAGTTACCCTCCTCTAGGGGGATGTAAAGCTCTTCCACAGCGTACTCTATAGCATCTCCTTCGAAGTGCCATTGAACTGTTGGATTCAATGAATTAGTTTCTATAGTAAGAATTCCATCATTGACGTCAATATCAAGAGTCAATGCTTCCCCAGGTTGTCTCACTTCAAAGTTAACGAACATTTGTTGACCGGCAGCATCTGCAACAAAAACAACATAGTCATCTGCGTATAAAGAATCGAAATCATAACCAAAACTGTTAATTTGAATTGGATCCAAACCTCCTTCAATCAATAATTCTACTGAGCCAGTTTCTGCAAAACAAACTGCATCATAAATTACATAATCTACCGACAAAACATAATAACAAGATTCATTTTCTTCTGTAGCAGCTACATTATAGTTCAATGCCATTGGATCAGTACAACCATAAATTTCATCAGGTCCACAGACGCCATCTCCATCAATATCGTCTATACAAATTCCATCACAATTATAACCAGTCTGATTGTACCAACAAGATACATCATCCCAATTGGCTGTTTCATCGAAATTACACGCTAAGTTATTTGTACATCCATAGTACAAACAAGAACCATCTTCTACATTTGCTAGAGAATAAAAGTTATCAGCAATAGCATCGGTACAACCAATATACAAACAAGAGTTTGGCGTATGGGAAGTATTTGCCATTTGATCGAAGTTATCGGCACTAGGATCTATACAACCCATTAGTACAGGCATACAAGTATTATCATCGATATTAGCACTTGAATTATAGTTATAAGAAGTTGGGTTTGTACAACCGTTTACGATATCGATACAAGAACCATCATCGGTATTTACATCAATAAAGTTATTATCTACCAATTCAAGAAAATTAAGTGCCTCTGAATCCATACAACCTTCAATAATAGGATAACAAGTCCCATCTGATTGATTGGATAATGGTCGATAGTTAAATGCCGTTTCATTAGTACAACCTATTACAAGTTCAACACACGAATTATCCTCAGTATTAGCATTCGGTTCATAGTTAACCGCTATATTATCCATACATCCATAGAAAACAGGTGTACAAGTATTATTCTCTACGTTTGCTTGATCATTATAATTAAATGCATCAGAGTCCGTACAACCGTAAATAATATCAATGCAGGAATCATCATCCACATTGGCATCATCCACAAAGTTTAAAGCTAGAGAGCTCATACAACCTTCAACGATAGGAATACAAGTATCATCATTAGTATTCGCTATGCTATTATAGTTGGTTGAATATTCTATAGTACAACCGTAGATGAATGGCATACAAGAATTATCATCGAGATTTGCATCTGAATTATAGTTGTAATAGTCTGAATCCGTACATCCTTCGACAACAGCAATACAAGAAGCATTATCTGTATTCACATCGAATAGCACATCATTCATTAATACAATAAAGTTTAGAGCGTCAGCATCCATACATCCTTCGATGATAGGGTAACAGCTAGCATCATCTACATTGGCATCAACTAGATAATTAAATGCTGTAGCATCTATACATCCGAAGATAGCGATAGTTTGACAAGAACCATCATTTTCGTTTGCCTCAGGATTAAATTCAACATACTCTGCCAACAAACAACCTGCGATAAGTGTAATACAGGATCCATCGTCGGCATTAGCAGTTTCATCAAAATTTTGAGCAGAAGCATCGGTACAACCAAATACTTTTAAGCTAATACACATCTCTTCGACAGAAATATTTGCCTCAGCGTTATATTCAACATAAGCTGGATTCATACAATCACCAACTAATACTACACACGATCCATCGTCTGTATTCACTTGGTCATTATAATTCACTGCTGCAGGATTCGTACATCCTAAAACATCCGCTAAGGATGTTAAACACGAACCATCATCGGTATTGGCAATTAAGTCGTACTCTAAATAGTTTGGATCGATACAACCCTCTACTATCCCCTCACAAGTAGCATTATCTATATTGGCATCAACATTAAAGTTGTAAGAAGTCTCATTAGTACAACCAAATACAATTGCTTCACAAGAGGCATCATCAATATTAGCCAAAGTATTATAATTAAATGCAGTTTCGTCCATACAGCCTTCAACAACAAGAATACAAGAACCATCATCAGTGTTGGCAACCGAATCATAGTTTAATGCTTCTGCATTAATACAACCGTATACCGAAGGTGTTAAACAAGTACCATCATCAGTATTGGCATCTAAAGTGTATTCAACATAGCCAAATTCAGTACAACCTTCAACAATTATATTCAAACACAAACTCGGCTCGGTTTCAGTATTTGCATATGGATCGAATTCGATATATGTATTAGCCGTACAACCTAACACCATATTGACACAAGAATTGTCATCAACATTAGCCCCCTCATCAAAGTTCAAAGCATCAGGGTCCATACAACCATAAATCACATCAATACAAGTTCCGTTATCAGCATTTGCATTTAGGTTATAGTTAAGGGCGGTAGCATCCATACAACCCATAATCACAGCTTCACAAGAACCGTCTTCAACATTTGCGTTTTCATCAAAATTATAAGCATCCTCATCGGTACAACCGAATACAGGTAGTATACAAGCAGTATTATCTGAATTGGCAGCAGGATCGTAATTTAGCGCATCCACATTAGTACACCCACTAATGATTAGCACACAAGAACCATCATCTACAGTTGCCGATTCATTATAATTTAAAGCATTTGCCTCGGTACAACCAAGTACTGCATAATCACAGGTTCCATCGTCAACGTTTGCTATAGGATTATAGTTAACAGCTATTTCTAGCATACAACCATAAACGATTGCTGTTTGACAAGAACCATCATCGGTATTTGCTTGAGCATCGTATTCTATATAGGCATTATCGATACAACCAAAGACTACCGACTGACAAGAACCATCATCTGTATTTGCACCCGTAGTATAGTTAAAGGCATTTGCATCGGTACATCCTAAAATAACGGAATGACAAGAACCATTATCGGTATTTGCTAATTCTTCATAATTAAATGCTAATACATCAGTACATCCTAAAATGATATCAACACAAGAATCATCATCGGTGTTTACTGTTGGATTGTAGTTAAAGGAGTTCGGATCGATACAACCGAAAGTTAGTTCTTGACAGTTTTCACTATCAATATTAGCTGTTGAATTGTAATTAAAAGCAGTACTATCCATACAGCCTTCCTCTACTGCTTCACAAGTGCCATCATCGGTATTTGAACCCGTAGTATAGTTAAAGGCATTTGCATCGGTACAACCCAAAACGGCATCTGGATACACACAAACCGTATTATCTATATTCACAAAAGCTGCATAAGCTGGATTATAGAATGCACTAGCCGGATCTGCATAGTCATCGTAGTTTTTTGCATCTGGATCGATACAAACATCAAAGTTCACACGTAAACCACCAAAGACAAATTCACAAGAGCCGTCTTCTGTATTTGCTTCTGAATTATAATTCGTTACAAATGGGAAGTTAATCGTACAACCAAAAATTACAGGGATACATGAATCATTATCAACATTCACATTTGAATTATAGTTAAATGCTTGTTCATCCATACATCCTTCGATTATTGGAACACAAGAACCATCACTTACATTGGCATCTAGATTATAGTTAAAAGCAAAAGGATTGACACAACCATAAACGATATATACACAGTTTTCACTATCAATGTTCGCCTCTTCATTATAGTTCAAAGCTTCCTGATCCATACAACCTACTATAACAGCTTCACAAGAACCGTCGTTGCTATTTGCCTCACTATTGTAATTATATGCTAATGGATTGGTACATCCAAATATAGTCTCAATACAAGTGCCGTTATCAAAATTGGCATTTTCATTATAGTTAACCGCATTCACATTGGTACATCCGTATATCGTTTGAATACAAGAACCATCACTCACATTTGCAAATGGATTATAGTTAAAGGCTAATGGATTCGTACACCCTTCTACTTCAGCAATACAAGTACCATTATCGAAATTGGCATTTTCGTTATAATTTATTGCATCATGATCGGTACAGCCCTGAATGATCGCCTCACAAGAACCATCGTTCACATTGGCATTCGGATCGTAGTTAAATGCTAATGGATTCGTACATCCTTCTACTTCTTCAATACATAAGCCATTATCTGCATTTGCGTACTCATTATAATTTAATGCAACTTCGTCGGTACAACCAATTACAGTAGCAATACAAGATCCATCACTAATATTTGCATTTGGATCGAAATTAAGCGCAAATGGGTTAGTACACCCCACAACCGCGTCAATACATGAGCCATCATTATTGTTTACATTTGGATTGTAGTTTAAGGCACCTTCATTAGTACAACCACTAATAATTGCAATACAGGAACCGTCACTCACATTCGCATTTGGATTGAAATTAAAGGCTAGTGGATTGATACAACCGAATACTATTGCAGCACAAGTTCCATTGTCAACATTCGCAAATGGATTGTAATTTAACTGCCCAGGGCTAGTACACCCTTCAATAATTGGATTACAAGAACCATTATCTACAGTCGCATTCGGATCGAAGTTAAATGCTAATGGGTCGGTACAGCCCGAAAATGGATAAATACACGAACCATCATAGGTATTCACTTGATCGATATAATTAAGAGCCTGTATATCCATACAACCATAAATTACAGGAATACATCCTTGGGTAACATTTGCATTTGGATTGTAATTAAAAGCAGTCGGATCGGTACAACCGTAAATAACATCTTCACAGGTACCATTATCTGTATTCGCATTATCATCGTAATTAAATGCAAGCGGATTGGTACAACCAAAGGTATAAGACTCACAACAATCGCCGCAACTTACATTCGCATTAGGTTCGAAATTCATTGCTAAAGGATTGGTACATCCTACTGCCAATAAAACACAGGAACCATCGTCGGTATTAGCGGTTGGATTCCAGTTCAATGCTATTGGATCGGTACAACCATAGTAAGAGAACTCACAAGAGCCATCACTCATATTGGCCTCTTGGTTATAATTTGAAGCTGCAGGATTCACACATCCATCAATAATTCCCTCACAAGATCCGTCGTCGGTATTGGCCACTAAGTTATAGTTATATGAGATAGGATTAGTACAACCAATAATTAGGGGTACGCAAGTGGATTCATCGTGGGTATTAATATCAAGTTGAACATTACCGGTTAATGCATCTCCTTCACCATCAAAATCGTAATCGTTATAATTAAAAGACCCTGGACCTAAACAACCGACAATAAATGGATAACACGAATTGTCGTCGGTATTGGCATTGTCCTCGTAGTTAAATGCTTCTAAATCCGCACAACCGAAAACCATTACCGTTTCACACAATACATCATCAATCATATTTCCATCTACAAAACCGAGGGAATAATCTGAAGAAGTATAATACTCCAAATAATTCTCTTCACTACAATAGAAATCTACTTGATCTCCACAAATAGAAAGATCATCTATGATATTTCCTGCATTGTGCCCATCAATAATATTGTCTGTTTGATAATAACCAACAAAATCGTGATTCGAACAGTAGAAATTAGCCTCAATACCACATTGATTGGCATCATCAATCATAGTTCCAACATTCTGACCATCAGCAAGATTATCAGTCGAATAGTAACCTATATATAATGCGTCGTTACAGTAAAAGTCGGCAGGATTACCACAAGTAGTATCGTTATCGATAATAGAACCTACTTCTTGTCCATCTGTTACATCATCGGTACTGTAAAAACCTAAGTATTGACTGTCGGTACAGTAGAATACTGCTTGATCACCACATTCTACTGTATCGTAACTAATGTTTCCGAAGTCTTGTCCGTAAGCTGCATTATTAGTTAAATAATACCCAACATATGTGGCATCCGAACAATAGTAGTTTACAGCAATAGTACATAATGCAGGATCTACAATTGAACCGCCAATAGGGCCATCTTCTGCAGCTCCGGTAGCATAGTACTCAACATATGCAGCATCCGAACAATAGAAACTACTTAAATTCACACAAAGTGAATTGTCAATCATATTCCCTCCATCAACTGAAGCTACTGTAGGGCCATTATAGTATTCATCATATAATGGGTTATTACAGAAAAAATCTACAGGTGTAGCACATAAATCGTTGTCGATAGTAGTACCAACTGATTGCCCACCAACTACATTCTCAGTAGCATAGTATTCCACAAAGTTTTCGTTATTACAATAGAACAGTACTGGCGTAATACAAGAACCATCATCGAAATCGGCTACAAAGCCTTGTGAATGATATTCTGCATAATTACTATCCATACATCCAGGACCAAAGTAACACGAGGCATCCTCGGTATTCACATCTAGCTGAACATCCCCAGTAAGAGGGATAAAGTTAACAGCCGAAGCATCTGTACATCCCTCAATATAAGGGTAACAAGAATCATCAGCCGTATTAACATCAATCAGTGCATTCCCCGTAGGAACGTCGTAATTGAAAGCAGCTGGGTTAATACAACCTTCAATAACGAGCACACAATAACCATTATCGGTATTTACATCAACTCCATTGATGTTGGTTATCGGGTTCGAATCTCCATCTTCATCGTAATCGTTGAAGTTGAAAGCCGTTTCGTCCATGCAACCAAACACTTTCGGATAACAAGAACCGTTATTGGTATTGGCGTCGATATTATAATCACCAGCAATAGGGTTAGACTCCCCATCGTTGTCATAATCGTTATAATTATATGAATCTGGGTAGATACAACCAAAAATAACAGCATAACAAGAGCCATCATCGGTATTCACATCTACTAAAACATTATCAATAGGCGTATCGTAATTAAAGGCTGTTTCATCGGTACAACCTTCAATAACAGGTATACATGAAGCATCAGATGAGTTGGCTAATGGATTGTAATTAATAGCTTCTGAATCTATACAACCATATACAACCATATCACAGGAGCCATCATCTGTATTTACATCAATACTCGTATCATTTGTCGACTCATTCGCCTCGCCATCCCCATCGTAATCATTATAGTTAAAAGCATCTATATTTGCACAGCCATAAACAAATGGATAACAGGAATCATCTGAAGTGTTAACATCCACCTGAGAGTTTCCAGTTGGTGGTTGGTAATTAAAATACCCAGGAGTCCTACACCCATAAATAAATGGAAAACAAGAACCATCATCAGTATTTACATCTGCAAAATTATTCCCAATTGGCTGTATATAGTTATATGCAGTATCATCCATACAACCAGGGATAATTGGATAACAAGAACTATTATCTACATTGGATACAGGATTAAAGTTATAAGCGTTTGGGTCCGTACAACCATAGAATATTTCAGTTTGACAAGATCCATCTTCAATGTTTGCTAGAACATTCGGAAGGACTAAATCTCCATCTACTATATTCCAATATTCAAAATAATTTAGGTCTGTACAGCCATAGATACCCGCTTGATAGGCATAGATTACAGCAATATGTTCTACGGCAATCATCCCTCCAGTATTAAAGTTGTTACATGCACTTGCAAAAGGCAAAAGACATGTTATTTCTAGGTCAAATATCAATCCTTCGGGAGTTTGCATTTTCCATACTAATTCTTCACCTGGGCTAAATCCATCCTTTACTGCTGGTGTTCCCGATAAATCATCAGCCATGGCTGCAATTGGATTACCATCACCTAAAACCCACTGAGTGCTTCCGCCACACTGAAGATTTCCAGTTTGATCCAAGAAAAAGACACCTATCATTGAGCCTACAGGAATATAGCCATTAATCACTACCTCTTCAGGGATTAATATCGATTGATTATCACCCGTAGTCTCATAGTCGAAGTCGAAACTAGGTCCTACATTAAAGTTACATGAGCTGTCGTCAACGTTGGCATCTTCATCTAAATTACTAGCATAAATGCTTGTACAACCAAAAATAGCCTGTTCAGAACAAGAGGCATCATATTGGTTTGCCTCGTAGCCCTGATTCCAGTATTCAGCATAATAGTCATTGGTACATCCCGGAATAATACAAGAACCATCGTCAATATTGGCTGCTGCAAAATAATTAGAAGCATTATCATTGGTACATCCTGGCACCCCTAAATTCTCACAAGAATCGTCGTCAATATTCGCATACTGATTGTATTCAATATAGTTCACGTCGGTACAACCTTCGATACTAAATGTCAAACAAGAACTATCCTCAATATTTGCAATTGGATTATACTCCAAAAAGAATGGATTGGTACATCCGTAAACAATTAGGGTGGCACAAGTACCATCTTCAATAACTGCATCAGGATTAAATTCTAAATAATTTGAATCCGTACAACCTTCTAGCTCTTCGTAAGTACAAGAGCTATCGTTAAAGTTGGCATCAGCATCAAAGTTAATTGCATCTGGGTCGGTACAGCCTGGAACTTTTAAAGTAAGACAAGATCCATCATCGGAGTTGGCTTGTGGGCTGTATTCAAAATAGTTTGAATCGGTACATCCAGGAACTTGGTCGATACAAGAACCGTCATCCACATTGGCATTCGGATTGTAATTCAGGGCATTCTCATCGGTACATCCGTAGATATCGTACACACAAGTCCCGTTATCTATATTGGCAAATGCATCGTAGTTATTTGCCGTAGGATCGGTACATCCAGGAATAGCCAAAGTTGCACAAGAACCGTTATCAACCGTTGCATCTGAAGTATACTCAAGATATACCGGATCCGTACATCCGTAAACGATAATGTTATCACAGGTACCGTTATCTACATTGGCATTGGTATCGTATTCTGCATAAGCATCATTAGTACAGCCAAAAACAGCAATAGTTCCACAAGAATTATTGTCTACATTGGCAACAAAACCTTGGTTGTGATATTCTGAATAAGTATCGTCGGTACAACCTAAAACAATTAAAGTAGCACAGGAACCGTCATTTTGATTGGCTTCAGGGTTGTATTCAAGATAAGCTGAATCGGTACAACCTTCAACAATCAATATCACACAAGTACCATCGTCTACATTAGCATTGGCATTGTATTCCAAATACACAGGATCTGTACAGCCAAAAATAGCAATAGTTTCACAAGAATTATTGTCGACATTGGCAACAAAACCTTGGTTGTGATATTCTGAATAAGTATCGTCGGCACATCCCAAAACAATTAAAGTCACACAAGAACCATCATCCACATTAGCAGATAAATCGTATTCCACATAAAGTGAATTGGTACAACCCGCTACAATTAACGTAGCACAAGAGCCATCATCAGTGGTGGCACTAGCATCGTACTCTAGATACAAAGGATCGGTACATCCAGGGATACTCACTACGCCAACGGTACAATTTAAGGTTGCCGTTGATGAGAAAACGATATGAACAGCATTCCCTGCATAAACTACTGGAGGTGTTAACGTAACGTCGTACAAATCAGAACCATCAATTAATTGAAATAATACTTCCTCCCCCGTAGTTGCTCCATCTACAACTGGGGTACCAGCATCATCTCCCATTACGGCTGTTCCAAGATTCCCTCCTTGCACCTCAGACAATGGCGAATAGTACGCCACCAGTTCTCCTGAGTTTACTATTGCTACCAATACAGCTTCACCTGATGCATTTGGCAAAGAGTTGAATGCCCCACTAGTCACCATCACAGTCATGTTATTATCTGTAGGAGTAAATGAGGTAATTGGAAGTTCACATTGCGCTTGGGACCGTCCAATTAATGCTAAAAAAAGGAATAGAAAACTAAGGAAATGTCTCTTATTCATAATGGTAAGGGGTTAAGAATGTCTTTTGTTAGTTTTTCGAAAAAGGTTTTTCAGCCTTAAACTCTGTTTCTTCGCTAAGTTTCATCCCGAAAACTGCCGAAGCACCGTCTTTCAGATAGATTGCCATCAATGGTTTTTGATAAGTGACTTCTATCTTATAAATCTTGTTATCGGCTTTTTGAGCAAACCAAGAAATGCGTTCGCCCATCTCAAAACCGTTATCTGCTTCGGGTGGATTAGCACCCCAAGCTGGAAGCATATTAAAATCGTTTGCCTTCCACTCCAAAGAACCCGCACAACGATAAGCACCAGAATTATCGGTGTAAAAAACACCAACTCTGTCGCCCTTAGCAAGGGTGTCACCATCAAATTTCACACTAGGCAACACCAATATAGAATGGTTCGGACCAGTCTGTCCGAAAGAAAAATCTATGGTATTTTGAGCTAGCATAGGAGCGCTCAAAAAAAGCAATAAACCAAGTACAAGAGGAGTTAATACATCCTTTTTCATATTTGGAGGGGTTTTTAGGTTCGTAAATAAGCCAACGAAGATAAACAATATATTAGCAATTACCATTCCATAAACATATATAGATAATTACATCACTTAACACGCATAGGACTTAAGCCACTGAATAGCTGATGACTACAGGGATGCTGGACTTTTATTAAGGAGCATAGTAAATTCCTATTTAAAGACTTATTTTAGCCCTAGAATTTATCCCTATGTACAAAAAAATAATACTCTTCACTTTCCTTCAAATTAGCCTCTTCTCTCATGGGCAAGGTGTGGAGCTACTTCGATCTTTTGTAGGTTACAATGAGAAATCAGAAATCATAAGCTTCACTCCAGAGGATGAAATATTATTAAGCGGTGATTTCTCTGGATATATCAACTATTGGGATGTGCCTAATAGAAGCTTAATTAGCTCCATAAAAGCACACCAAGGGAAAATTAAAAGAATAGAATTCTCAATTAATGGAGAGAAGTTCCTAACCTTCTCCGAAGATAAGCACCTAAAAATATGGAACTTTTCTTCTTTGACCGAGATTGCAGATTATTATGTGGAGGCTACTCCTAGCTTTGCTGCTTTTTATGATGATGAATCGCTACTAGTTGGAGACAAGAGTGGTACTGTTTACCTCAACAATATTTATTACCCTGAAAAAGACTCTATATTTTACGACAATAATGGCATTGCTATTCACGATGCGATTCTAAACGAATCGAAAACAGAACTCGTTATTTGTGACGAGAGATCTATCAAGGTTTTAGATCTTATTGACAATAAAAAAGTTAAATACGAGATTAAAAATAACTATTCAAGCTATTTCGTAAAATCGCGTTATTACTCTCCTGACGTCCTAATGACTTGGAGCCAAAATGGAATTGTAAGTTTTTGGGATCTCAATGAGAAGAAATTGATTCGCGAATTGAGAGCCAAAAATGATTTCCACAACCTCTCTATCAACCAATACAGCAAAGTACTACTTACAGGTTACTACAAAGACAAAGCACTGTTGTTTGACCTCAATAATTTGGATCTAGAAAGAGAGTTGGATGAAAATATTGAATTGGTAAATACCTACCTGACCAACGATTACCAACAATTTATGATTAGCTCTAGTCAGGAAGGTAGACACCGACTAATGGAAGTGAAAGGTGGTGATGGCATCAAACCTTTATCGCTTCAAAAAAGAGATGTTGAAGTTCAAAAAGTCGTGAATGTAAAAGCTAAGATTCTAAATCTAAGTGTTTGGGATAACGAGCGAGTCGACGGCGATCGTATTTCTCTAAGCTTAAATGGCCGATGGATTCTTCGCAACCACGAAATCAATAAAGAAAAACATCAATTTCAAATTGAGCTTATCCCAAATCAAATCAATCAATTAATCTTCTTTGCTGAAAATCTGGGAGAAATCCCTCCAAATACCACAGCACTTAACATTCAATACGAAGGCTATAACAAAACCCATATGATGCGCTCGAACATGGAGAAAAGTGGCTCTATCAACTTCTTCTTTAACGAGGAAGAATAATCGCATTCTTATAGTACCTTTGCCACAAATTGTTCACTATGAAAAGAGTGGTCGTTGGACTTTCGGGCGGCGTTGATTCGAGCGTTGCAGCATATTTACTACAGCAAGAAGGCTATGAAGTTATTGGCTTGTTCATGAAGAACTGGCACGATACTTCTGTCACTATTTCTAAAGAATGTCCTTGGGTAGAAGATAGCACCGATGCTATGGCTGTAGCCGAAATTTTAGGCATCCCTTACCAAACCATCGACCTAAGCGAAGATTATAAAGAACGCATTGTAGATTATATGTTCGCCGAGTACCAGAGAGGGAGAACACCAAACCCTGATGTGTTATGTAATCGCGAGATAAAATTCGACATCTTCTTAAAAGCAGCTATGCAACTGAATGCTGATTTTGTAGCGACAGGACATTACTGCAGAAAAGGAATTATTGAAGTCGATGGAAAAGAAACCTACCAACTAAAAGCAGGTATTGACAAGAATAAAGATCAAAGCTATTTTTTGTGTCAATTAAACCAAGAACAAATATCGAAAGCCCTCTTCCCTATTGGGCATTTGGAGAAATCGGAAGTGAGAAGAATTGCTGCTGAAGCTGGCTTAAGCACTGCCGAAAAGAAAGATTCACAAGGGCTTTGCTTTATTGGTAAAGTAAAACTCCCAGAATTCCTTCAACAACAATTAAAACCTAAAACAGGCGATATTATTGAGATCGGAAAAGAGCTCCCTCTATTCGAAAGCAATAAAGAATTCGATAAAAACAACAACTCACTCGAAGCACTTCAAATCTTGAGTCAAGACTATATTTACACACCCGAATTGGGCGATAAAGTAGGCGAACATAATGGAGCGCATTACTTTACCATAGGACAACGAAAAGGAATTAATGTTGGTGGTAAAGTAGAACCACTTTTTGTGATTGACACCGACACCAAAACCAACACAATTTACGTTGGACAAGGAATAAATCATGCCGGCTTATATCGCCCAGGATTAAAAGTGCCCAATGTAGATATTCATTGGGTTAGAGAAGACCTTAGATTGAAGACTGGAGAAACTTTAGAAGTGCTATCTCGTATTCGCTACAGACAACCTTTAGAAAAAGCGATACTTCACCAAAAAGAAGACGGCCTTTATATCATTTTTGAAAATGACCAAAGAGGTATTGCTCCAGGGCAATTTGTAGCTTGGTATATTGAAGATGAACTTTTGGGCTCAGGAGTTATTTCTTAGTTATCGGTTCGTAGTTGTTGGTTGTTAGACTACAACCAATAAACTTCACTTTGAGCCTGACGAAGAATAATTTATTAAGCCCAATAACGCGAACTATATATCATAAAAATAAGCACCATTAGGTGCTTATTTTTATATTAATCAATTTCGAAACCATTTTCTAATAGAATTTCTGAGAATTCATCATTTGCCGAAATTCGAATATTATATCCTGTTAAGCAAGAACAAGCTAGACAAGCCTCTGGCACCCCATCATCGGTAATGCTCAAATCTGAAAACACCACCTCAAGTTGATCCGTTAAATAATAACTTATCACTTGCTCCCTTGTCCATTCTGGACTCACAATACTATCCCATGGATTTGCACAATAGGTTTCTTGAAATAAAAAATCAATTTGAGCATCAGCAGGTTCTGAATCTTCACAAGAACTGAACGCGGCGAACAAGCCTAACATCGAAACAAACAACAATCTTTTCATGTCTAATTATTTTATATAATTAATTCAATTCGAATCCAACTCCAATAAGCATTTCTGAAAATTCTTTATCTGCTGAAAGCCGAATTATATCTCCTGACAAACAATGACATGCTTCACAAGTTTGAACAACTCCATCATCGGTAATATGTAAACCTTGATAAACGACTCCCAAATCTGTCATCAAATAATCGTTAATCACTTGCAGATACTCTTCATCGGAATAGTTTTGAGAATTATGCCAAGGATTGGCACAATAGGTTTCTTTAAACAGAAAATCCACTTGTGCTTCTACTGGATCTAAATCTTCACAAGAACTGAATGAGGCGAACAAGCCTAACATCAAAACAAACAACAATTTTTTCACAACTAGCTTTAATTCAACATTATACAAGCTAAAGTTAACAAAAAAAAGGCGCTAAAAAAAAAGGCTTCCCGTACGTACGGGAAGCCTTTTTGGGTAACATTTAATCCCTATTTACACTAAATCGTTGTAGCGATTTTTAATGAATGAAGTCAACTCCTCACCTTTCAATAAGCCTTGTGATAACTTAGCAAGATCTGTTGCTTCTTTCAACATTGTTTTTTGATTTTCGGCATCCTTTTCCACTAATATTTTAGATACCAATGGGTGATTTCCATTCACTACTAAATTGTACATTTCTGGCATATTTTCCATACCGAACATCCCACCCCCACCGTTAGCGCTCATCTCTTTCATACGACGCATAAATTCTGAACGTGTTATCACAAATGGAGAAGATGTAGGACTTAAACTTTCAAATTGAATAGTGTATTGCTCTTTAGCCAAAATACTCTCTATCGTTTCTTTTAAAGACTTCTCATCAGCTTCAGATAATACCGAAGGGATATCATCACCTTTCTTAATGAGCTTATCGATAGAATCGGCATCCACACGAACGAAAGAAACATTTTCCTTTTCAGCTTCTAACTTCTGAATTAAGTGACTAATGATAGGGCCGTTAAGAACTAAAACATCGTAAGATTTCTCTTGAGCTTCGGCAATATAACTGTGTTGCAACTCTTTATCATTGGTGTAAAGAATTACAGTTTTACCATCCTTATCAACTTGGTTTACTTTGATTTTCTCAATGTATTCATTCCAAGTAGCGTATTCACCATCTACATTTTGGTACATGGCAAACTTCTCCGCTTTATCGAAGAATTTCTTTTCAGAAAGCATACCATACTCTACAATCACTTTCATGTCTTCCCACTTCTCTTCAAAAGCTTTACGATCAGACTTGAACATATCGTTCAATTTATCCGCAACCTTCTTTGTAATGTGTGAAGAAATTTTCTTCACACTCGCATCTGCTTGTAAATACGAACGAGAAACGTTTAATGGAATATCTGGTGAATCGATCACACCTTGTAACATAGTCAAGAATTCTGGAACTATTCCTTCAACAGAATCAGTTACATACACTTGGTTACAGAACAATTGGATACGATTTTTATTCATATCCATATTTTGCTTCAACTTAGGGAAGTATAAAATTCCCGTTAAGTTAAATGGATAATCAACATTTAAGTGAATATGAAATAAAGGCTCCTCAAAGTTCATTGGATACAACTCTCTGTGGAAAGACTTATAATCTTCATCCGACAAATCAGCTGGAGTTTTCGTCCAAGCAGGAGCAGGATTATTGATGATATTATCAACCGTTTCCTTTAGTTCTTTTGCATCCTCTCCTTCACCTTCTTTATTGGTTTCTTCGCGAGTACCGAACTTAATCTCTACCGGAAGGAACTTACAGTACTTATTCAATAATTCAGAGATACGAGCTTCTTCTAAAAACTCTAATGAATCTTCAGCAATATGAAGAACGATATCTGTACCTCTGCTCTCTTTTTCTGTTTCCTCTAAAGTGAATTCTGGCGAACCATCACACTCCCAACGCATAGCTTGAGAGTCTTGATACGACTTAGTAAAGATCTCAACTCTTTCTGCAACCATAAATGCCGAGTAGAACCCTAAACCAAAGTGACCAATAATTCCAGTTCCATCAGCTTTATCCTCGTACTTACTTAAAAACTCTTCCGCCCCCGAAAAAGCCAATTGGTTAATGTATTTCTCAACCTCTTCTTTCGTCATTCCGATACCATTATCAGAAATCGTAAGGGTCTTGGCTTCTTTATCTAGTTTTACCTCTACACGAAGTGCTCCAACATCACCTTTCACCTCTCCTAAAGAAGAAATGGTCTTTAATTTTGAACTTGCATCAACTGCATTCGATACTAATTCTCTTAAGAAAATCTCGTGATCAGAATACAGGAACTTTTTGATGATTGGGAATATATTATCCGCCGTTACATTAATTTTACCAGTAGCCATAAGCTTATATCTTTTTGTTTTTGTCTGATGTTGATTAGTCAATTGTTATGCCATTGCATTTTTGCTGACAGAATGGCGTAAGGATGACAGCTTTCAGTAGTCAGAAAATTGCATTAGGCAAAAGTAATTTGCATTACTGCTAATTCGTATCTTTATCGACTTTATAGACTGCTAACTAAAAACAATGACTTCAAAAATAATTTACCAAGGTGGACTTAGAACCCAAGCCACACATATACGTTCTGGAAACACAATCATTACAGATGCTCCTGTAGATAATAAAGGGAAA
>Ga0207966_1000018_pt1 | contig 71189 bp, 99 predicted proteins | sample Knorr_S23_td_NAD_FD_185611 | JGI IMG/M metagenome (GOLD analysis project Ga0207966, IMG submission 185611) | Marine microbial communities from Southern Atlantic Ocean transect - Knorr_S23_td_NADW_ad_2500m_LV_B (SPAdes) (version 2) | ecosystem: Environmental > Aquatic > Marine > Oceanic | place...
GCTACAGCGTCTGCTTCAGACAAACCTTCATAACGCACAACAACTTTTTTAGCAACTGTGTCATAAGATAATCTCCAAGTTTCAATTCCGTCAGGAACGTCAGCCATAATTGCAATACCTTTTGCAACAAGTTCGTCACCTGAAACTGATAATCCTGTAACAGGTTCGCCGTTATTATTGAAATAATATCTATGTGCCATTAGGTAGTAATTGGCGTTGTTGCGCCACCTCCATAGCCAGAATTCTGGCCGCCATAATTGCCCCACCAGTCAACGCCCATAAGTAATGGGTAGTTTGTTGAGCCATAGCCACCAGTTAGCGTTGTTCGGCAAGCGTTTAAACTGACAACACCAGTTTTGTTAGTGTATGTTCCACCTTGTGGGTTTATAGTATTATTATCTGGTATAACAGAGTCTCCAGAAGTAGTACCCATTGATACTTGGGTAGTTGTTTCGTGGTCAGAATCTTCTGGATCAAAACACCAAGCGTATGTATTCCAAGTTTCACTATCGCAGTTATCACTCCATCCGCCGTGGAATCCAGTACGTCCCCAAGGTACCCAAGGATTAGACCTACCTGATTTTGTTTGATTTATGTTAACAAATTTTCGTGGGTTTTCAATACTCATACAAAATGCATTGATACCACAACCATAGTAATAATATGGAGAAAAAATCATTCCCCACGTACCATCCCAAGTTGTGTGGAATTTAGTATAGTATTGATGTCCTGAAGAAGCACCATAAGATGTAGTTGTTGATCCTGAAAAGTCGTGCCAAGAGCTCCATTGTCTGCTTGCACCTGTTACTGCAACTCCTACTCCTTTAACATTACAATCAAATACACCATATCTTTTACTGCTACTTTGTTTAAGTCCAAAACCAACCCAACCATTATTACCAACAACAACGCACCAATCCTTATTATTTTGATTAGTCCAAGTATCAGTAAAATATTCGGTAGATTTCAAGTCATCAAAGAAATCTTTAATTTTAGGTACAGAATTTAAATCTTTATTACCTCTAAAAATATGAATCCTCTTTGAGGTATTTCCACTCTCGTCACCAGAGTGAATCATTACTAACATTTTAGTTTTTTCATTGTATCCAGTACCAGTTGCATAATTATTGTCGGTGTTAAGCATATGAGAACTGTAATCGTAAGCTTGAAGATTTCCAGTAGCACAGTTTCCTGCCATTTCTCTCATAGTGAACCGTCTGTTACAGAACATCCGTCTAGGTCTACATCCTTCAGGAAGAACCATATTAAGTTTTGTCCAACCTACTTGATACTCAAATGAAGAAGTCATTTGGTGATAATTCTGCCACGAAACAAACCCATCCCTTGAAGAACTATAATAAAAACAATGTGGGTACTGGTCTATTTGGTATGTACTGTGATTATAATTAATCCAAGTAGAGTAAGTTTGACTAGTTAAGTTATCGTGGAAATTATGACCGTGGTCATAGTTCACATAAGCGTGAGAAGCATCCCCTAACATTCCAAATCTATAGTTTGTTGTGGAATTACATACTGCTGCCCAAGGTGACCCTACGTTTCTAAAACTAGAATCAAAAATTCGGTAAGTCAAATGATGATTTTGAGTCGATTCAGTGGCTAATAATCCGAAGATAGGTAATCCTTCTTTTCTTGGGTCTATTGTTTCAGTAGTCCCACCTAATAATGTTGATAAATTACTCATTAGTTTTTATTCCTTTTTTAATTTTATTCATAACTTATGCTTCCCTATCAGCTATGTCTTTTGCGTCATCTGTTACTTTTTGAGCAGCAACGTCTGTTACTTTTTGAGCTATAGCGCCTGCTTCATCCTGGCCATCAGCGTACACAACTACTGCTTTAGCAACTGTGTCATAAGATAATCTCCAAGACTCAATTCCGTCAGGAACAGTAGCCTTGATTGCCATTCCTTTTTTCATAAGGTCTTCACCAGTTAATTCAAATGGTGTACAAGGTTCGCCTTGATTTGTAAAATAGTATATTGCCATTATTTAGTTGCCTCCATAACTTTGGTCAGCGGCACCGTAAGCGCCCCACCAGTTAAGACCTATAAGCACTGGATAACAAGTTGATTGATAGCCACCAGTTAGCTGTGTATAGCAATTAGCTAAACTGCAACTTCCAGTTTGATTGGTAAATGTTCCACCTACGTGGGAATTATTATCTGGCATAGTTGCTTCTCCAGAAGTACTACCCATATAAACTGTAGTATCTACTGTGTGGTCAGAATCCGTTGGATCAAATGAAAACCCATATGTTGCCCAAGATGTACCATCAGTATTAGCACTATTTCCACCGTGAAATCCAGTACGTCCCCAAGCCACATAAGGATTTGGATAATCTGATTTTGTTTGATTTATAGAAATAAATTTACGTGGGTTTTCAAGATTTATTGCAAAAGCATTTATACCTGGACCATAGTAATAATATGGAGAATAAATCATTCCCCAAGTACCATCCCAAGTTGTGTTAAATCTTGTGTAGTATTGATTCCCATTACCAGCACCATAAGATGTAGTTGTTGAGCCTGCAAAATCTACCCAATCAAGGTATCGTCTGCTTGCGTCTATTTGATGTGCTACTCCACCTTTAACATTACAATCAAACGCACAATATTTCTTGGTGGAACTATTTTTACCACCGAAACCAACCCAACCATTATTACCAACAACAACGCACCAATCTTTGTTATTTTGTAAAGGCCAAGATCCAGTAAAAAATTCAACTGAAGTTAGAGCATCAAAATACTCTTTAATTTTTTTAACTTTATTTAAGTCTTTACCAGATTTAAAAATATGAATAGTCTTAGCAGCAGATCCATCACCTTCGCCACCAGAATGAATCATCACTAACATTTTAGTTTTCTCATTGTATCCAGTACCTGTTGCGTAATCGTTAGTGGTTTCAAGTAAGTGAGAAGTGTAATCGTAATGGTCAATGGATGCTAAAGAATTGTTTCCAGATTTTTCCCTTATTGAATAACGTCTATTACAGAACATCCGTCTAGGTCTACAACCTTCAGGTAAAACCATATTTATTTTTGTCCAACCTACTGTATATTCAAAAGAAGAAGTTATTTGGTGATAACTTTGCCAAGAACAGTGTCCATTTCTTGAAGCAGTATAGTAAAAAGCGTGAGGATACTGGTCTATTTGGTAAATACTTTTACAATAACTAGTGTAAGAAGTGTAAGATTCAGTAGTATGATTTGAATTAAAATTATCACCGTGGTCATTCATAGAATAAGCGTGACTAGCGTCTGCCATTACCCCATATCTATAATTTGATGTAGTACCTGTAGCCCCACCCCAAGGTGACCCTACGTTTCTAAAACCAGAATCAAAAATTCTAAAATTGGTATTATGATTACCGCCACTTTCTTGTCCCCATAAACCAAATAGTGGTAATCCTTCTTTTCGTGTGTCAGTATTACCCCCCAAATATGATGATAAATTAGCCATTAATGTTTTTCCTTTTTATACTATTTATAATATTTATATTAAATAATTACGCTACTTCTATTATTTTCCAACCATTAGTATCACCAGTAAAGACAAGACCAAATCCAGCGTGATCCGTATTAACTGTCATATCTTCTGCTAAATTCATAATATCTTTACCATTTCTATCAACAGTCAAATCATTTGTTGAAAAAGTTCCTGATAAATCTTGAAATCTAATAACATCTCCTAATAATGGAGTAGTTGGTAAAGTAGCTGTTATAGCTACACTAGTTGTATCTACCAAAACTCTATCGTTAGCTTCTGCGTTAAAATCTGCAGATTTTGTAGTCCAAGGATTACCTGGACCTAGTGGCATCCATTGTGCTCCACTATAACCTTCATAACCTGTTACAGTTGTATTAAATCTTATTCCACCAGTTGTTGGTGATCCTGGTCTTTGAACTGTTGTTCCTACAGGTGTTTGAAAATGACCTGTGGAAGTTGTGGCATCCCAACTGATATCTGTTCCATCAGATTTTAAATAAGAGCCTGAATTTCCAAGTGCTAATCGGTTTGTTTGTGAAGAGGTACGAATTATAATATCACCTCTAACATTTAATACAGCAGCTGAATCTCCTTGTGATAATACATCCCATTTAGTAACGTCTGTTCCTGGAGTAACACCTACAACTCTATCTTGAAGTAGTACATAAGCAGTTGCAGTATAACTAACAACATCACCTATTAGGTAAGTTGTACTAGCATTATAAGTGCCTTCGTAATTAAAACCTTCAAGGTTTAATGTCCAATGAGCTGTATTAGTAGTTCCGTTTGTATTTGCTGGATATTCGTTAGTATTATTTGATTGAGATACATAATTATTTCCACCATATTGAATAGTATCTCCAGTCTTATATGCTGTTCCGTGTATATATCTTCCTAATGCTTTGAAACCTGTTGTTATAACATCCCAATAAGTATCGTCTGTTGGTGTATTACCAGCTGAAGCAGTAACATTAATATAAACATAAGTGTAACCACCGTAGGTTACTACATCACCATTTTGGTAAGTTGTTCCAGCATTATAACTATCTTCCCATTGTAAACCTTCAGAATATACATTAAATTTTGTTTCATCAAATGTAGCTGTTGATGTATGTTCTGTTATAGTTTTATATTGATATGAACCATACTTAACAACATCATTTAATTTATATAATGTTGAAGCTGCCCAATCCCCTAAAAAATCTAAACCATCTGTGTATAATTCAAAATTACTTTGATTTAAGCCGCCAGATGAAGCGGATGTGTGAGCTATAGTAGTACGATATTGTCTACCGCCATATTTGACAATATCATTTACTTTATAAACAGTATCAAATCCCCAAGCAGCTTTAAAATAAAGGCCTTCCGTATGTATCTGCCACTTAACAGCTGCTAAATCTGTAGCAAAACCTGCATTTGTTGCTTGTGATGTATGGTTCTCTACACAAACATAAACATTACCACCATACTTAGCAATATCGTCTATAGTATAAGCAATACTTACAGCCCAATCACCTCTCCATTTAAATTTAAGTCTACCTAATTTGAAATCTGCCATTTATTAATCCGTTTTATTATATTTATATTCCATCTTGATAAGTTGTTGAATTTACACTCGCCGTTGTACTTTCAAAAGCAACAAAATCATCACTTGTTGGATCTTGATTAGCTGCTTGATTTACTCTTTTTACCAACTCCCCGCTACTATTTATAAGATAAGTAGTTGTGGTATTTGCATCAAATATAAATTGTTGATAGGCGTCTGAATCATTATTTAAATATCTTTTATTCAACTGTGCTATCTGTATAGCTTTTCCACTCAAAGGAGCAAACGTAAAAGTTAATATTGTTCCAGATACCGTATAATCTATATTTGCATCTTTTCTTACATCATCAATAACCACATATAATCTATGTCCAAAAGTACCCATATTTACGTTTAATGTGAAAGTTGTTGTAGAACCATCACCAATAAATTCGTGACAATTAAAAAATTCCGCTCTTTCTTCCACATAATCTGTACCATCTTTTGGTACTTTATCTGATTTTCCTTCTTCTTCAAATGTTGAAAATCCAACTGTACCACCTTCATTAGGGTTAACAGTTGTCAAATAAAGCATACCTTCTTTTGTTCTACGAAGACCATTAAATACTTGTTCTTGTGGATTTATATTATGAGTAATTGAAATTGCCATTAGCTTATCTCCAGTACACTAGCAAATACTTCTAAATCAGTTGTTGACGAATCTGGTAATGGATGTGCCACTACTCTTAATATATCATTTGATTCTAAATTTATAGGTTTATCTAAAACTAAAGTATTATTAGGTGGTATTTGTGCTTTGTTAGCAATATATCTAAATGTACTACCACCATCTACTGTAACTTTTACATCTACAAAACCATTATTAGCATTTGACTTATTAGTTATATATACTGCGTGAATAACTGCTTGTCCAGCACCACCAGCTGTATATAAATTTGCAGCCGAAGTATCAGCAAGTCCAACTGCCATACCTGCATTTTTAAATAAACTAGCCATTCTATCCTCCGAAAACTATTCCATATGCTAAGGCATCACCATCACTAGCAAGAGCATCTCCACCTGGTGTACCATCTATTGTTAAATTACCAGTTGTTATAGCTGTTCCTGTTATGTCAGGTAATGTAATAATGTTATCTGCTGTTGGTTCTAATACTGTTAATTCAGTTTCAAATGCATTTGCTATACTTCCTTCAAATATAAATTGTGACCCATTCATAGTAATATCTTTATCAGTTATAGCAGCATTATTTGTAACGTCTTGTAATGTTATTCCACTTACACCACCAATTTCTTTAACATTACCTACAATTGTTTTTGTATAAAATTTACCATCATATATGTTCATAGCTAATTCTCCAACCTCTATAACACCTTGTGATGGAATACGTGTTGCTACTTCTGTACGTAATGGTTTAATTATGGTTTTTGCCATTATTTTCTTCTATTTAATTTAGCCTTAAATTTAATTTTATTAATTAATTTTGTCTTTGTTAATCTTCTATCTAATTCTATTCCTATTTTTCTTCCAATTTTTTCTAACTCTTTTTTAGTTTTGTTTTGTAAATCTCTAACAGCAATTGTTTTTATTTTCTTTTCTTCTACTACAAATGAATCTACAAACTTATTCCAAGATTTACTAATCCATTTAAACATTAAAAAGTTCCACCATCTACTGTAGTAACTTCAACATCACCAGAAGTAACTGTAAAATTATCAGTAGAAAAAGACGCAACTCCTATGTTTGATGTACTTGCTAATTCACCAACAATTTGTAATTTATTGCCAGTAGCAATAGTATTGATTCCTTCACCTGCTAAAAATTCTAAAACTCCACCAACTCTTACGGATCCTTGTGATGAAGATTCGTCTGCAAAATATAAAGGATCAGAAAGTTTATCACTTGCAATTGAACCTGTCAACATAGCATTTGTTATACCTAATGCTTTAACTCTTAATGCGTCACCTGAAACTTCAACTGAACTATCATCAACTTCTACATCTATTGTATTACCATCTTTTGATAAAGCGGCACCTGCAGTAATTTGACCTGCACCAGAAAATTGAGAAACGTCTAAATCAGTTGTTCCAAATGTTGGAGCACCTGTATGTGTAAATGTATATCCATTGTTAGAACCAATAGTACCTTCTTCTACAAATACAAATGAACCACCAGTTAATTCAGCTGGTTGGTCTTCTGGAGTTGCTCTTGTTAATACAAAAGCAGTTGATCCATCACCTATAGTTGTAACTACATAAATTCCATTTTCACTTGCGTCTGTTTGGTCTTTAACTAAAATTCTATCTGCAACACTTGGTGTTACACTATCAATTGATAATGCACCATTAGAACTTGCTGTTAATGTTGCACCAACACCTAATGTTCCATTATTATAAGTTGCTGATAAATCAGCAATTGTCGCCAATCTACAAGAAGGTTTAGTATCTAAACCTTGAGCAACTTGGTCAACATAAGCTTTATTTGCAAGTGATTGAGTTTGAAATCCTGCTCTATCTTCATATCCACTAGGAACAATTATTGAACCTGTTCCGTGTGGTGAGATATTAATATTTTTATTTGCGGCTGTAGTTGTAAATGATTGACCGTCAATTGTAATGTCATCAATTACTAAAGAAGTTAATCCTGCTAAATCTGTTTCTGTTTGACCTAAAGTTAAAGTAGATGATCCTAATGTTGTAGTAGGATTTGCTAATTTATCATTTGCTATACCTGCACTACCAGATAAATTTGAATCTGTTAATGCTGTTGCATTTATAGTTACCGTATTATCAGTAACTACTGCTTCCATACCTGCGCCACCAGCAAATGTTAATGTTTCACTTGTATTATAAGTATCTGTTCCAGTATCACCTGCTAAATCTAAAGCTTGGTCAACAACTGCAAATCCTAAATTACCAGAACCATCAGTTTTTATAAACTCACCAGCAGAACCATCACCATCAGGTAATGTAAATGTAGTTGTAGAAGTTACACTATTTGGTGCTTTAAGTCCAATATGTCCTGCACCATTATTTGAGCCTTCATTAAATTTTATTGTTCCACCAATTGTAGTAGAACTACCTAAAATTAATTCATCTATTGCTTTATTTGAATCAGCAATTAATGCTCCATTTGATGTTAATACTCCAGGAACGTGATCCAACATATCGGCAAAATATTGTCCACCGATAACTGTTATATTATTTGCGTCACCTTGACCATCTACACCACCTTCACCAACGAATAATCTATCTCCTAGATTACCTTGGGTTCCAGTTCCATAAGTTAAAGCTAATTCACCTAATTTTAATGTTGCTGGTGCTGAAGTACTTGATGACCGTTTTATCTGTATTACTGTTGCCATATGCTATTTAAAAACTCCCGCAATTAAATAATAGTGTTCCAGTTGTAGTAACTACTTCCGTTCTAGTTACAAATTTACCATCACTTGACCTATATTGAATCATTGCGCCATCATCTAAATTTGTTGTATCAACATCGCCAAGGAGGGATAATCTTAATTCTGAATTTTGAACAGCTACAGTTGATGGTATGGTTACTGAAACTTTTTGTGGACCAGATTGTGTATCTACGTTAATTTTTGCTGTAATATCAGGCATTAATTCTCTCTCTTTATTTATATATTTATAACAAAAATGAGTTTGATTATAACGTTACTTGTGGTCGGACTGTAATTATTCCTTCAATAACTCTAGTAACAGCAGCACCAGATGTAATTTCAAGGTCATACACATATCTCTCAGCGTCTAAAGCAGCTGTTTCAGTTGCTGTTAAAGAGAGAGTAACTACTCCTGTGGTAGCGTCTGTCGCTATTGATGTATTCATATTTGTTCTTGTTCTAGTGGACGCAAAGCCTTTAGACAGCTTAGCAACAGCCGTATAACCTGTAAGATTATAAGCATTGCCTTGAGCGTCTTTTACAGTTACATCTGAACTGAAAGTTGCCCCTTGGTCTATAGTTAAATTAGCTATTGCGGCCATCTATTTTTTATCTGTAGTTTTATTTGTTTCTGGTACTTCTTTTTTAATCAACTCTATAATCTTATCGTTATAAAATTTAGTTAAAACATCTATTTTCTCAATTTCAATAGTATGTCTAGTCTTGCTTACCTGTATTTCTTGTCTTACTGCTAGATAATTTTGTAATTCAGGACTAAGCTTTTTTTCATCATACTGCTTTCCATCAATTGTTATAGCCATAGTTAATCTCCATTTCAGTTTTCTATAGTTATATTTATACGATATAAATAAAGGAGTATAAATAATTAAAGGAGATATTATGGCAGTAACAACAACTTTAACGCAAACAAGACCAAATACAGGTGTAGCTTTTCACAATGCTTCAGACGATTTTAAAGCAGTAAAGCAAGAAATGGTAGACGCTGGAACCCTAGTAGATAATGGTGGTGGTAATAACGAAACTGATTTAACAAGAATTTGGACTTTAACATTTACAAATGAAGACACTCATACAGCATTTGAAAATGACGCTAGAACACAATCTTATGTGGAGGCTAGAGAATCATACAACCTAGCTAATGGTATAACAGAAACAATTGACTAATATATTATTTTTATTATGCTTCCAAATGATATAAGCCAATATCAGGTTTTTAATAAACACACCTACTTACCTTATAAAGAACAATTAGATTTGTTATTAGATAAGTTTAGCAAATCAAATAACAAATTAAGTATTAATTATAGTCCTGAAAAAATAAAATTTGATAATTTAGATGATATTACTTTAATTGTATATAAAAGAAATATTATATCTTTTGCTTCAATATTAAATAAACCAATCTGGCCTAAAAATATTAGTAGAATATTTAATCGTATATTAAGAAATAAAGAATTTGATTGGGTCAATCCCACATTTGGTATCATATCAAAATTAACACACGACCACCAAATAAAATATTGTAAAAATATAGGTAAAGATTATGTCTTTCTATCTATTGAAGGTCAGAAAAGAAAATATTTACAAAGATGGACTGAACAAGCAAATGAATACAGTCCAGGGTGGTCTTTATGTGATGATAAAAAATGGGTATGTAAAGGAATTCCAGAAAGTTGTTTACAACATATCACGTATAAAAAAATATCAGATACTAACGAACCTTTTCCTCTATAAAAGGTAAAAATATTGTACTAGGATCAAACTCTCCCTTTTCTGCAAAATCATATAGTCTAGTATTATTGTGGTGATTATTATGTAATGCTTGTCCCCAAGTTAACCACGTGAGTATAGGTATATTCATTGACTTATCTTTTGTATCAAATGTTCTATAACCAAATTTACCTAAATGACAAACTGAATTAACAATTGCTTCTTGATGATATGATAAGGCTGCTGGTATCAACCAAAACCATAACATAAATTCTATATTAATTAAACTCAATACTATAAAAGTTATCCAAACAATATAAGTGTATTTACGATTTAACCATAAATGAAATTTATCTTTTCTTATATCAGGAATAACTCTAGTATTAATCTTACCTAATTTTCTATTGTGTAACCACCCAATATAAGAGTGAAAGAAACCATCTTTAGGACTATGTGGGTCTCCATCTTTGTCAGCGTGTGGGTGATGTTTACCTCTATGCGTTGCCGCCCACCACAAAGGACTACCTTGCACACATAAGCAAGATAAAAATAATAATGGTTTTTTCAACCATTTTTTTAATCTGATAGATTTATGACTTACAACTCTATGTAAAATAACAGCAGAACCTAATCCACAAAAAACTATCCAACCTAAAAACAAATACAACCAATTAGGTGATGTAAAAATAATACCTAATAAAGCTAATATCTGAACTGGCCAAAATACAAACCATAAATTGATTTCGCTTTTACTCATTAATATCCTCCATCGTTTTCTTTGATATGTTCTAAAAAAGGAGCAACTTCAAAATTTTGAGTTAATCTACCACGTCTGGCATTTGTTTCATCATTAAATCCTTTATCAACACCCTCCCAATTAGTAATATTTATTCTAAATTTTCCGTGTTTTACTGTCCAGGCATATTGATTATCTTCAAGTAATTTTGGATTCGGATTTATACCAAACTTATCTGATATCAATTGTTTTAATTCATCAAACTTATAATTCTCATCCTTTTCAACCATATAACGTCCTACTTGTCCAACGTTTCTAAATTCAAAAGATGTCCCTGCTCGCCAAGTATTATTATCTTTATACGCAATCATTTTATCTATAATATGTTCGTTCAAATTTTTAATAACAATACAACCAATAGACAACCGTAATTTTAAAGATAAACAATTTGCTAATGCATCCATTTTCTTCTTAGCGCATTTTAATTTATCTGTTATTATATATACTTTATCATCATCAAAACCAGTCATACTTAAATATACAGTTTTCAACCCAGCGTCTTTTAATTCTTTTAAATAATGATAATGGGTAATTCTTAATCCATTAGTTGCAATAGTTGTTCTATGACCAAGTGATGTAGCCTCTTTTATAATCTTTGCTAAATCTTTGTGTAATGTGGGTTCACCACCAATAAATCTAAATTCAGTTTTAACTTTAAATCTTTTTATAAAATCAATAACTTTATCTGTATTCAAATCTGGATAATGTCTAAAAGGTAAATAACAATTAGCACACTCCATATTACATCTATGTACTATATCACAATAGACTGATTTAAATTTACTATCTTCTGGTTTCATCTATCAATAGTCCATTGTAATACATATCTTTAATTAAATTATAATCATCATATTTCTCTTTAAAAGAAATACTTAATACCACTCTATCTCTATCTGATCCATTTATAACTCCGTGTATTGCTTTAGTATTCAAACAGAAAACTTTATCAGATACAAAAGTTTCAATTAATTTTGGATTATGATAATGTTTAGCACTGGTTTGTTTCTTCACACCTTCTACTTGTAAAACAACTTCCTCCTCTTCTTTACTTTCAAAAAAAGTTATCTTATCATTTTTATCTATTACAACTGGTATATTAATTGCAACTTTTCTTTTATCTGTATGTGGGGTTATTACACCTTTAGGATAAGTTTTAAAAAATTTAATATTGTCTATCAACTCTTTATAATTTTTAAGTTGATTAATATATTCTAATACATCTTCTTTAGAAACATATTGTGTATGTAAGTTTTCTTTTGGATCACCTGAACCATACATTGCCCAAACATTTTTATTATTTAAATAGGTTTGTTTTAATTTTTCAGAATCAAATTTAAATTCAGGTATTTCAAAAGCATTAATCATTTATTTTCTTAAATTTCCTACTAAATGAATTCTATCTTCCCAAGAAGCATTAACAGCAGTATGTTTTTTAGTCGTATCAATTTCATACCAATTACCATCAGCAGGATAATGCTTAACTTCTTTTTCTATAATAATCCAACAGTTTTCATTTGTAACCAAAGGTATATGAATTCTTTTTGTTAAATCCTGATGATATGAATAGCAAGTTTTATATTTTAAATTCATAATTCTTGTTCTGCATAAATTTAAATTATTAATAATAGAATTAGTGTAAGGCATATCAAACAAAAGATAAGTAAAATCAGTTTCTTTATATCCTTTTTTTATAATATCTACAACTTTACCAAGACCTAACAATGGGTCATTATTGCCTTTAACACCTTGAAGACATATTTGTCCCCACTTTAATTCTGGCAAAAGTTCCATCTCTAATAATATTCTATCTATGTCTATATTCATATAATTCTTTTGATATACAGATACGATTTTTATTTGCTCTTTTATAATCGTTCCATTTACTATTATTTGTTGTTGCAATCCATATTACATCTGAAGGTTCTAAATTCATTTCTTTACATACTTCTATTTGATTATATTTCAATTTATTATAGATATAATCTATTTTAAAATTATCTATGATTTTTTCTGCTACTTGATGAGCATAGTAATTATAATACCTATATTTTAAAGTTAAAGCTTCTAATCTAGGTATTGATTTTCTGGAGAAGAGCCAACCTGTTCTTATATTTTTTAAACCAAAACATTTACTTAAACTGAAAAAGACTAATTCTACATTAGGACCAATTTCAATTTTTTGAGGTTTAGCACTTCCTATATACGCAAGGTCTAATGCTACAGGAATATCTGTTGGTACTTTTTTATAATTGCCATCAATTGAACTTGGAGAACTCATATAAAAAATTTCACCTTCTCTATTATTAGGTAACCATATATAATCTCCTTCATTCATATAGATTTTTCTTTTTTCAAATGCCATCCAATAATTCAATCCTTCAGTTATTCCATTTGTTGGATAAACATTAAATTCTTTTAAATTTATAACAGGAGATAACCAATCTTTTATTTTTGTTTTATAAAGTTCCATAGCTTCAAGGTCAGGAATTACTGTATTAACCATACCTTTTATTTCCTTTAAAGTAAAACTCTTTAAAATTCTTCTATTTTCTATTAACCAAGTAATCATATCTTTGAATAATCAAATGCTATTCTATGTAGCATTCTTTTATCCATATTTTCAAATTCCCAACGTTTATGAATAGTTAACCATTGTTCACTTATAACAATATCACCATCTTCCCAATAATGGTCATATCTAAATCTATCTTGTAAAACGTGTTCTTTTAATTCTTCATACACATCTTTTTCTATACCACCAAATATCTGATTAAATGGAAAATATAAACCAGTCTTCCCAGCAGCATTTGTATATACTAAATCAAAAGGTCTATCTATTGAGTGGTGCTCTTTAAAAAAAGTAGATGTAGTATAATTACCTTTCTTATAACCTAATGTCAATTTTACATCTCTTATTTTTTCTTTTAGAGATGTAGGTAAACTCTCATAACTTGCTACATTATCTATCCAACTTGTCTTACTACCTTTTGAAAATTCTTTAGCATATAACCAAATTAAAGGCATTCTACTTTCATTACTTGCTTGGTTGGCGTGCCAATCTAATGCACTTGTATGACCAAATAAACCTTCTTCACCGTGTTCATTTTTTTGACCTGTAACTCTTAATATACCATCTGATAAATGAATATGTTTGGTTCGGTCACTAGTATATTTTTGATACTCACCTATTTTTGAACAAACATCTAATTCATCTTGTTCAGATAATTTTTGATTTCTTATAACAACAACTAAATCAGATAAAATTGCTTTACCAATTTCTTTAACTTGGTTTTCGGTTGCTTCTTTTAAATCTATATCAAAACTTTTCAATTTGTTCTCCTATTATCTTCAATATATTTCTTTAATTCATATTGTGGTTTCCAACCGTAACTAGTCATTACTTCTATATTTGCTTTGTTATCAAGTCTTTCAGTATCACCAGCAATTCTTTTTTCAGTAGTAATTCCAAAGTGGTCCATTATATCAGTTAACTTATGTGTAATGCCTGTTCCTATATCTATTACACCCGTCCTTTCATCAAATGCTGAAATTTGGCTTTGTCTTAATAAAGATTCAATCGCTGAACAAATATCATAGACGTGTATAAAATCTCTACTATGATTTGTATTAATATATGGCACATTATTTTTTAATATTCTAGGTATCAACATTTGTTCTCTTGCACCTGGTCCATATACAGTAGTAAATCTCATACCTAAACTATTTTTATTAGCAATTTGTTCCATACTATACTTACTCATTGCATAAGGATTTCTCCAAGGTTCATATGCTGTACTTGAACTTGCATACAAAATTCTTGTATCTTTAAAATGGTCAAATAGTCTTTGACTTACAATTACATTTTGTTTCCAATAGTCTGTAGGATTTTCAAAACTTTGTCTGACACCAGATAGACCTGCTAGATGAATAACTACATCTACATTATAATTTAAATCACAGGTAAGTAATTCATTTGGGAATAATACATCACCTGAATTGCGGTCTAAACCAATTACGTTAAAACGTTTTTCTGATAACCATACTGAAAGATTTTTACCAATAAATCCATCACTACCTGTTAATAATATGTTCATATTCCTATCACCATATACCTATCAAATTTATCCAATTTTAAAGTACCCCTATATAATATTTTTTCTAATCTCAAACTCTTCTCAAATTCTATTACACTATTATGACAATTAATATGCTCTCTAATAGAAAAATAATTATTTGATTGTAATATAACTAACGACCCTTTCTTTCTTCTTTTTAAAAATTCATCTATTAAATACTGACCAAGATGTTCGCAAGAAGTACACATAACTATATCAAATTTTTTAATATCATAATATTTTATATCAGCGTCTGTAAATATAATATCTTTACCTTTATAAAGCTTATTCCCAATCTTTTCACACATTGGGTCTTTATCAAAAGAAACAACCTCACCTGTAGTATATTCTTTCATCTTATTTGCTAAATGCCCATACCAACCAGCCGCTACAACTACAGAAGGATTGTTAAAAAATGTAAAGTATTGTTTTGACTTTTCTATAAGCCAATCTTTACTTTTCTCTTGATTTTCGTTTAGTGAATTAACAATAGACTTAACTAGTCTATCTGTGGTGAAGTTGTCAATCACTTTTAATATTCTGTCCATAATCTTTAATAAATAGTACTAGTATTATTTATATGAGTATGAAAAGAGTTATTTACAGTATATACATTGATGTGCCTGCGAAAGAACATTATGGCAAGTCAAAATTTATAAACGACACAGCAAAAAGGGCAAGTATAACCGTTAATGCATTTAAAAAACATTATACAAAATTAATTAAGTCTAAACGCCAATACGCTGACGCTATAGGTGTGCCTTTTATAATGTATGAATATAATAATCATTATCAAAAGTATGAGAAATTTTTCCTTGATAATTATCCAGAAATAACAGGTTATGAAATTGTAAATTTTTACAAGATACATTTACTTTATGAACTAGCAAAAAAGTATGATGAAATTTTGTATTTAGATTTTGACGCTATACCTGTAACTAAAGATTCCTTTTTTGATATATGGGATATACAAAACTATATTGCCGTTTATAATAACAATACTATGATTAATAAAATGATGTTACGTTTAGATGAAATTAAACACGGTATTAGAAGTCCATCAGCAAAATATTATAATGCTCAAGCTTTACTTATTGCTAAAGGATGTGACCCTAATAATGATGTTATCAATACTGGTATCATTGGTGCGTCAAAAAAACAAATCCTTAAATTAGATTTCTTTGGTGACTTTAAAGGCACACTAGATTTAATGACAAAATTAAGATATGATAAAACTGGTTTATATCCTCAAAATATTGTTGATATGTTTAGATATGATAATGAAACAATCTTTGCATATAAAATAAAAATGAATAATGTTAATATTCAATGGTTAGATAGACGTTGGCATTATTTTTTTGATACACAACATTTTATACCAAAAGAAACCAAAATAGTACACGCTGTCTGTAAACAATTTGATGTTGTATGGAGGTATAATGAAAAACATAATCTATAGTATCTACATAGAAAATAACGAACCTAATTTAAATGAAAAACACCAATTCACTAAAACACAATTAGCAAAACACTATCAAAAATTAATAGATGTTAAGAAAGAATATGCTAAGCATTGTAATGCTGAATACAGACTTTATGAAAATGATACTTATTGGCAAAAATTTAAAAAGAAATTCAATGGGTACCAATTTGATATCATCAATCTATACAAGATACATCTATGGGAAGAATTAGGTAAGGAATATGATAATGTTCTTTACTTTGATTTTGATGTAGTACCAAATACAACTGAATCCTTTTTTGAAAAATTTGATATGAATAAAATTTGTGTTCACGCTGTCAATGCAACTAAAGAAAATATATGGAGTACAAGTGCTTTAAAACGTTATAAGAAAAAGATAAACACATATGAAGAAATAGTTAGTAACTTTGATGGTTATAGTATGTACGTCAAAGCGATTGCTAAAAAATCAATGTTAGCATTAGATAACAATTTTAATACAGATTATCTAATAGTAAATACAGCAATATTAGGTGGCAATTCAAATGCTACAAAACAATTAAAATATACAGAAAAATTAGATGAACTTTTAAATATACTAAATGAAGCAAAAGAAGAAAAACTATTTGGAGAGAATATATCAAAACTGTTCTTTCCAAACAATGAAGTCTTTTTCCAATATCTATTGGATAAATATAAGATAAAATGGTTTAACATACCTTATGAATGGCATACATATTTAATGTCTAAAAACAAAATTACAAAAGATATTAAAAATTCTAAAATGATACATTTAATCAATAAAAGATTTGAGGAACTATGGGAGATATTAAAATGAGCTGGACATTTCCTATTGATTTAAAACTTGATATTACAACTAGATGTAATGCTGGGTGTCCTCAATGTCATAGAACAAACTTAACTGGATTAAAAGCACACGAATGGTTACCAGATATTGTTTGGTCTTTAAACCAATTTAAACAAGCCTTTCCTGAAAAAATTACTAAACACATTTATAATTTTAATATTTGTGGGACGTGGGGTGACCCTTTAACAAATAATGATTTATTAGATATAACAAGATATATCAGACAAGTAAATCCAGAATCACATATTTCTATCAATACAAACGGTTCATTAAGAAATGAAGATTGGTGGTGGGAATTTGGAGCAATAGGAGGTAAAAACCTACACGTTGTTTTTGCTGTTGAAGGCACCACACAAAAAATGCACGAAAGATATAGGCAGTTTACTTTCTTGGATAAAATTTTAAAAAATATGGAGATGTTATCTAACACTAAAGCAAGAATACGAGTTGATACTTTAGTATGGAAACATAATGAAAATCATTTAGATGAAATTGAAAAATTAGTTATGGATCACGGAGCAACCAAACATAACAGAATTTTAACTGACCGTTGGGAAGGCCGTAAAGAAATGACTTTTTTTACTGGAAAGGAAGCTACAGTTTTAGGAAAAGCTGGTGTTGATTTTTCAAATGAAGAAAAAACATATAACAAACGTGAAGCTGATTGTTTTACAGATGATGAAGGAACAGAAAAAAAAATTGATAATTTTACTAAACAAACAACAAAACTAACAGTACTAGATGGTATAACACTTAACAAAATAAGAAAAGAAAAAGAAATAATAGATATAACTTGCAAATGGAAAAAAGCAAATAAACTTGAAATTGAATCAAGTGGTCAAGTTTTACCTTGTTGTTATTTTTCTAATCCATATTTTTTAGATGAACACAATCCTTCTAACGTAAGTAATTTTATGGTACATCCAATTATGAAAGAATATGAAAAATATAAAAAAGAACTTAATATTTTTACTGCTAATTTAATAGATATAATAAATCACAAATGGTATACAGAAATATTACCTAATAGTTGGAATACTGCTAATCCTGTTTTGCAATGTCAAAGACACTGTGGAAAATGTAATGTATAAATCAGAAATAAAAGAATTCTACGATAAGAACAAAGCCTATTGTCATTATCCTTTTAGAGAAATATATAACAATAGTAGCGGACATTATAAACTATGTTGCCACGCTAATGTACATCCAGATACTAGGAAATATACAACTCAAAATATAACACCATTTAAATATTTTCGTTCTAAAGAAATGGAAGGAATAAGAAACAAAATGCTATCAGGAGAAAAAATGTCCTCTTGCCAAGTATGTTATCAAATGGAAGAGGCAAGTGGTGAATCATATAGAACTAAAGATGTAAAAAAAATAAGTGGCATTGAATTAGAACCTGCAAGTATTGGATTGAAATTAAGAGTACACGGATCATATTGTAATTTACAATGTTATATGTGCCATCCACATAATTCATCTGGAAGAAGAAATGAAATGAAAGCAGTATATGGTAAAGAAGTATTAAAAAAATGGATGCCAAATTTCAAAGGACTTAATTATACTCAATGGAATGATATATTAAAAGATATTTTAGATAATATTCATTTAGTAGAATATATAGTTGTTACAGGTGGTGAACCATTACTATTACCTAAACAATGGGAAATGATTGAAAAAATACCAGAAGAACACGCAAAACATATTCATTTAGCATATGATACTAATTTAACAGAATTAACATATAAAAACCATTCTATCTTTGACGTAGCAAAAAAATTTAAGGAAGTTGATTTAAGGGCGTCTTGCGACCATTATGGTAGAAAATTAGAATGGATAAGATATCCAATAAACAGAAAAAGATTTGAATCTAATTTAATTGAAGCTAAAGATTTAATAAAATTTATTAATTGTGCTCCATCTATTTTAAACATTTATGATTTAGATAAAATTTATGATTACTATAAACAACATTTTGGTCTACGTACACAATTTACAAGTATAGTAAGAACACCTCATATGTTATCTATAAAAAATGTGAAAGATAAAGATATATTATTAAAAAAATATGAAAAGTTAGAATGGTTTAATTATATTAAATCTGAATTATCAATGCCAATATATGATAAAGACAATATAAAAATGAAAAAATATTGTGATGATTTATCTAAACATAGAAACTTTAATTGGAGAGAACTTTGGAATGAATTCTAGGGGTTATAAACGCTGGAAGTTAACAGGAGATATGATTGTAATGAATTCTAAAACATACAATTTTTCAAATAGGTTTATTAATATAGACTCTACTCATAGGTGTCCTTTAGAATGCCCTAAATGTCTGCGTCAAGCAATACGAAGACGAGGTTATAAAGTACCTGGAAGAGATATGCCGTGGAATGATTTTATAAAAATTGCTAAATACTTTAAAAAGGGATTAATTTTTTGCGGTCAAATATCAGACCCTACATTTAATCCTAAACTTATTAAAAAATTAAAATATTGTAAAGAAAATAAGATTAAAGCTATACTTAATACTGCCGCTTCACAAAGACCTATAGAGTGGTATAAAGAAGCGTTTGAAGCAAATAAAAATGCTTTATGGATTTTTGGTGTAGATGGTCTACCAAAAGATAGTCACAAATATAGAATTCATCAAGATGGTGAAAAACTATTTAAAGTTATGAAAATGGGAGCCAAACTTGGTTTGTTTATACGTTGGCAATATATTGTTTTTAACTACAATGAAAATAATATAGAAGAAGCAAGACAAATGGCAAAATCTAATGGTATTCATTTTGATGTAATCCATTCAGGACGTTGGGGTACCAAAGACCAATATAAACCTAAAAACCCAAACAACTATTTAAATAGTAAGGGTGAATCACTTAATAAAGATTATGCAAAACATTATGCGGAGTATTTTAAAAATGAAAAAAATTAATGCAAAATGTTTAGCATTTAAAGAACTTTCTTATACAGCAGAAGGTTATTTAATACCTTGTTGTTGGTGTGATAATCCTAAAAGTTGGATACAGCCGCAAATTGCAAGATTTAAAAAAGAACATTTAAAACTTGAAAACAATGAAAAAGTTGAAGACATTATCTATAGTAAAGAATGGAAAGATTTTTTTAAAGAGTTAGATACAAATCCATCAATAACTTGTCAAAGATATTGTGGTGTATCTCTAAATTATAGTGTTAATAAAAGACCAGAACCAGGAAGTCCATTTAGAAAATGGATATCTTACCGCAAAGAACAAAAAATTAAAATAGGTTGTGTTTACTTTGAAGGTAAATATTCACTTGATTATGTTGAAAAACTTTATAATGGATTAAAAAAATATTGTACACTACCATTTGAATTCATTTGTTATAGTGATAATCCAAATGTTAAAGCAGATGTTGTTATTCCTTTACCTAAAGATAGTAAAATAAAACGTCATTGGCACAAACTATCTTTCTTTAATCCTGAATTTGCAAACCAAGAAGAAGGAGATGAAATTATTATTATGGACATTGACCAAATTATTATGAGTAATATAGATGATATAATAGGTTGGCCTATAGCAGATAATGAATTAGTATCTTATGATAAATGGTGGGGCGGACCAAAACCAAAACTTCAAGGTGGTTTTTATAAATTTAAATCTGGACAATGTAAATTTATATGGGATACCTTTATAGAAAATCCAGAAAAATGGCAATTACATTATTATAATACAAATCAAGTACATTACAAATATTTTGGTGAACAAAATTTTGTTGAAGATATTACAACTAAAAATAATATAGAAATAACATTAATTAATGGTAAATGGATTGGTAAATATACATTGGACAAACAACAGAATTTAGAAAACAATGTAGTGTATTGTAAAAAATTTGATGAGGATTATATGATACTTGATGAACCAAATCCTAATTTAAAGATTATACACTTTGCTGGTCCAGAAACTGCTATACACAATTGCAAAGCAGATTGGATTAAGTCTTATTGGAATCTTCCCAAAGACCAAGAAATACCTTAAACGCTTCTAAAGGAGTTTTTGCTTTTCTAATAGCAGTTTTTTTACTATTATCTTTACAATTCTTTACTATATCTTGTTCAAACAAATATATTTTAAAATTGAATAAACGGTCTATATGTTCTTTCTTATCACTTAAAAGAAAATCCATCATCAATGAGATAAATTTAGGATTAACTTCTTCTATTATTTGGTCTATAAGGCCTTCTTTTTTTGCTATATTTTTAACTTGACTAATATAAGCTTTTCGCTCTTCCTGTATTTTAGTATAAGTATTTTCGTGAAGTTGGTCTAAAGAACAAAGCTTTAATAACTCTTGACAAATTGGATTGTCAACATCATATTCAAGTATGTATGGATTAACTTTTGTTCCGTCATCACTTTTTAATAAAACTTCAATAGTTTTTCTTTCATTATCTATAAAATGTGCTGTAATAAAATTTTCTTCATTATTAAACATAACAAAATCCTTTCATTTATAATTTTGATATTTTCAAATACCACGTATTTGCTGTTGACGCTGAACCACTTGGAAATTCTTGTGCTCTGTAATCGTCACCATCAAATCTAAAAGTTTTATAATCACCTGTACCAGTCAATATTGTATCTGCCATACCTGAACCTCTATTTGTTCCAGTTGTATAACTATAAGCTATTTTAAAACCGTCTGAAGAGTCAGCAGCAGTTTTTTTCATCCATCCTTTTAAATACGTTTTAAAATTTGCTTCTGTATAATTTTGTAAAGCACTATCGGCTTGTTTTATATAAAGAGGTATATTTGTAGATCCACTAACTCCATTTATCTTATGTAAATAATAACTTGTAACAGTTAAAAATTGGTCTATTGCTTCTCCACCAATTCTATAGCTTCCTGTAGCCTGACTTGTAAAATTTTGACTTAAAGTTAATTCATTACCATTAATTTCAGTTATAGTTGTAGGAGATGTAGTTTTACTTGGAAGAGTTGTGTTGTTAGTTTTCCAAATTGTCATCCCAACAGTTATATTGGTTACATTATTCATAGTTACTGTATTTGTTCCACTTGCACCACCACTAGCGTGAGATTTATTTTCTGTATCTCCTAATCCAGCAGCGTCACCTGTATATAAGGATGGATCTGCTTGAGTATTAATAAAAACTGGTGTAGCAGAAACTAAAGTTGAACCTCCTACACTAGTTGCTGTATTAATATGATATGTTCCTGCTTGTGCTGATGTTAATGATGATGATGTTAATAAATTAATAGCAGGATGCAAAAATGTATCTTTAACATCTTGTAAAGTCATAGCTTGTGTATCATTATCACTTCTTCTATAAGCAGGCCAAAGCCAACCACCATCGGAAGCTGGACTACCTCCTGCTACAGTTTGTTGTATTTTATCGTAAGTGATTGTAACTGTTGTAGGTTCGTTTGTTGTTGCTTCACTAGGAAAAGAACTATTGTGGGTATGAACTGCGCCTGCTTGTTGTCTTGTATCAGTTAGACTTCCTAAATTTCCACCTGAACTTACTACACTTAATGAAACGGATGTATCTAAAGAATATTGGTAAACGCATTGGTTAATTATAGTGTTAACCATTGCTGTAGTCATTTCTTTCAGGTCGCCAGCGTCATAATATAAAGGTTTTCGTACTGCCATTATGTATTCTCCTATGTCGCACTACCAACAATTGTTTTTTGTAGGACTCCTGCTGAATTGTAAATATTTAATGTTGATGTAGCTGTAAAAATACTTGAAGTTGCATATGCAGTTGAACCATCTAAAATTACAGTACCACTAGTATCAGGAAATTCAATTAAGTTATCTTGTGTTGGTTCTACTATGGTAAATATAGTTTCATCATCACTTTCCGTATTTCCTTCAAACGCAATCTTTCTACCTTTGATAACAGGTAAACCATCAAAAAGTATTAAATTATCAGGATGAGTTGTCCTAAAACCTGCACCAGCGGCATAACCTGTACTAGGATTCATTTCTATATATCCAGCTTTTATAACACCATCAACTTCTAAGCTATCATCAATTTTAATTTCACTAGAATCTGTAGATGAAATTACATTACCAACTATTTGAATTGTTCCTAACACTTGAGTAGTACCTGTACTAGTTATATTAGCAGCAGAAATATTTCCAATTACTGTAACATTTCCAGTTACCGCAATATTTCCACCAACACCTATTATATCACCAGTAACCGTTAAGTCATTTGGAATAGTTACATCATTTGCTAAACCAACTGTTAATGTATCTGGTGAAGAAACAATTGCTGTTGTTTGATTTGCTGTACCTAATGCAGTTAATGTTTGTCCTGAACCAACAGCTTGTACAGATGAATCAACATCTGAAATAAACCAACCAGCGGCTGCTGTTACCACAGAATTAATTTCATTTACAGCGCCTATAACACTTGTTGCGGTTAATGAAGAGTCTAGTGTACCTATATCTCCAAAATCATTTGCCGCTAATTCGTTAAATTGCGTTCTAAATGTTTCTAATGTATCTGTTTGTGCTATATTTCTTGCAGCCATTATTTTTTAATTACCTCTTGTATTAAATCTTTAATCTCTCTCAATTCTTTTTTTAAATTATTTATCTCTCTAACTACATTTATCATTTCATCTTTAGTTTCTCTTTTTTGTATTTGTCCTTGCATATACATTTCATACTCACTTGATTTTTCTCTTATAATAGCATTAGAATAAACATCTCTTACTAAACCTGTATAATTTTTTACTTTTAAATATTCAGCCATATTATACCGCCAAAGCTATCGCCCTTAAATCTTTTAATCTAGGTGGATAAGATGAAATTAATCCATTCATCACACACTTAACTTGGAAAGATGTAAATTCTGGAAGAGTTGAAGCACTAAATTGATATTCCTTAAAGTCATCATCTAATACTGTATCACCAACAGATGGTGTAATATTTACGTCTGGACTACCATCTGTATTAAAATATGTCCAAGGTATATCACCTAATCTTCTTGTTTCTTCTCCTCCACTTAATCTGTAAAGAAATTTAATTGTTGAAGTTGACCTTACACTTGCCCCAACTCTTATATCTATAGCAGTTGAAGGATTTGCCAAACTAACTGCTCTTGTCATATAAGAACCAGCAGAAGATAGTCCTGAAATAGCAGTATCATCTTCATAGTCAACTTTATTAGAAATTTTTGCTACAACTTTTGAATTTAAAACTGGAGCAATTTCCATTGTTAAAGTTGTTCCAGAAGTTGTAAAGTCAACGACTGGAGTTAATTTTTTACCATCTTTTTTAACAGATACTAAATGAACACTTGAAGGAGTTGTACCTAAAGTAAATGCAGTTGCTGATCCATCTCCAGTAAATGTACTAGTAGATAAAACAGTAGGTTTATTTAATCTGTTTGTAATACAGAATACGTGTAATCTTTGAACATCAATAACAGGTGATAAATTTTCATTGTCCGAAATCATTGTACAATTAACAAGCATTGATTTATAATTTGTTAAATTTGACATTTCATTTGTTTGATTAATTGTACTTGCTACCATTTGTGGAGCAGTAAAATACACATTGTCTCCAAGTGTAACCGATTTTTCAGATGAAGCACCAGCCAAAGCAAATTCTGATTCAGAACCATCTACAGATTTACCTGTTGTTGTTCTAATAGCAGTTGTTATACTTGTATCTGGATGAATAACGTGTCCTAATTGCAATTGCAATACATCAAATTGTCTATTTTGAGTTGCTGTTACCGCATTACTTCCAACATCACCAGTTGCTATTGCTGTTCCAACTGAAGTTAAATCATAACTATCTAAAGATATATTTTTAATTGCTGTGTAAGTTCCATTAATTTCTGAATGGTCAAGACCATTATATGTTCCTGAAGCTATTCCTGCAATGGTTACATTGTTAGTTGTGCTGTGCATTCCGTGACTCTTATGATAAACTCTTATATCACTAGAACCATTAAATGTTCTAATTGGATTATTCTTTAAAGCTTTAACAGGTAAATCAGCATTTGCTAATGTAACCATTGCATAAGTACCAGTTGTAAAGACTGCCTTTTTCAAATTGAAAGTTAAATCTTCCATTTGTTCAGCATTCCAAGTTCTATTATTTGCAGATTTAAATAGAACACCCATAATTGGTTGTTCAGATACCGTTCTATCTGATCCTATTTGTGTCCCACCTAAACGAGAAACATACACCGTATAATCCTGTGAGTCTGAATATAATACTAAACAATATTCTGTTTCTTCTTTTAAATAAACAGGTGAAGGGAATGTAAATGTAGTTGCAGTTGTTCCGTTTATACTTGTAGTTATTGCACTAGGATTTAACCATTTTCTTCCAAAAGGTAATACCTGTGTTCCAGGATAACCATTAACCATATTTCTAATTTCTGCTTTAACAGGTATTGTTGTTGATTTTGTAGCAAAATAAACATCCAAACTAGTAATAAAACAACCATCAGCAGTATCAATCACAAATGATTGTGCTAATGGATCTCCACTTCTTCTTGGAGCTGGTGCTGGAGGAGTAAATCTGGATGTATTTGTAATTGTTCTTGTTTCATTAACTTCATCTCTAACCGTTTCAGTTTCTCTTGTGGAAATATTAACACCTTGCATTGTGTTTAACAAACCTTTTGCGTTATAATCTGCTTCGGCAGCTGTAGCAATATTTGTTGTATCCATAGAATTAGTAGATGAACTTGTTAATCTAAAAACTCTTTTACCTGTTCTCCATCTTGGATTTGCATCCACATTTGGATCAGGTATTACAAATGAACCTCTAACATATCCATTTGTATCTGTTACAACATTTCCTGCAAGTGAACCACCATCTGGAGTTACATATGAAATAATAGCCACATTATCAAAATAAGGATAAACTCTTGTATTTGGTCTTAAACCATATCCTTCAAAGGTTACATTTCTACTTCTTATAAATGGAACAAAATTAACACTTACAACCCTATCACCTAAACTATGTGTAACTGTTCTAGGAATTACACTTGTTCTTATTCCACCTCTTGTTTGTATTGAATCTGTTTGTGAAACCTGAGTTCTTCCTTCAGTCCAAGACCTTGGATTTCCAGTCCAATTAGTTTGCCATTCATTCCAAGCTGTACCCAAAGGAAGTTCAGTTAAATCACCTGTATTTTCTATTCCTAAATCTCTAGCTAATTGGTCAAAACTTCCTGCCAAATCAACTGTAATTTCAGGTACTCTTTCTGTTTCTCTCCATTCATCAACTGCTGGAGTTAATTCTACTGTACCAATCCAATTAAATATCATAAATGGATTTAAATTTTCTGTTTTAGTTGCGTAAGGATTTTGAATTACAGATGTTTCTGTATATGGTAAAGAAATCAAATCTCCAGTTTTTGTATAATTAGCTGCTATTCTATCAGTTGCTAAAATTGCTGAACCATCTTCATCTACTTCTTCCAAAGTAGCTGCATCCTGATTAAACATTGGTCGTACTTCACCACGTTCCATATCCATTGCACACTTATAATCAAAATTTCTAACATCACCAATATTATGTCCAGTAAAATTATCTACAACAAAACCATTTTTGAATCTATCTAAACCATCAGCATCCTGTATTTGCATTGATTGAGCATTTGCTTCCAATAATGATAATGATGTATAGTATTCCACATTTGATATTCTTCTTTCTAAATGTCCAATATCTCTCATTGTATATCTTCGATTATCAATTTTTTCTACATTAACCTCATCTGGATTTAAAGTATATGATGGTACGTGTAATGTTGCAAGATGTAAATGACCATCTAAATTTCCTGGTTTTAAAGGATTTAAATCTGAAGCACCTTGTAATGCTTTTAATGCACCATCTTTAGTAATGAAAATCTTATCAATACGTTTTAAATAATATTCCATATCAGCAGTTATGTCTGAATTAAATTCTACAACATCAACCGTTGACGCACCAGCACCGTCATATGTTCTATCAGAATTACCACTATTAATAGTTGAAGCGTCATCTACTCTAGGTCTAAAATCTAAACAATCTCTTAACTGATATATTTTACTAGTTGTATCAGATGTATAACTTGGAATATCTTCATAGTTAACAACACCAGAATAGGAATCTACATCAAAGTAATCTCCTGAACCGTGTGAGAAATAATCAAAATCAACTAATAATTGTCCTGATGGTGTTAATGCACCTGTTTTTAATTTTAATCTTCCTATATCATAAAAATTATCTCTTTGACCTGTATCTAAATTAAATCTATTTGTAATATTTGAATCACCTGAATTTGCAACTGAACCAAAACCAGATGACATATAAACATTATTAATTTTATAAACGTCTGCTTTTCCTAATCCTATAATACCACTTTCAATAGTTGCTTGAGTTGCTATTGTTAAAGGTGTATTTACATTTTTAGATTTTGTTTTTGAACCTGCAACCGTTCTAGCAAGTGTTGCTAATATTTTAACTTTATGTCCAGCAAAGTTTGCACCAAAATCAAAAGTTAAAGATTTTCCTGTAGGTGAACCACCTGATACAAAAATAGGATCACCTTCGTGGTTATTACCATTTATATTTAATGTGTCTCCAATAGCACCTGTACCACCACCACCTGTTGCCATAATTGATATAGCAAAGTCTCCATCATCTTGAGAAGCATAAATTTCATTTGTACCTGCAGTAATAGATAAATCTCCATTTGAAGATAATGTTCCTGTAAATTGCCGTCTAACATTAAAGTTAGTATCAGTTAAATTTGAATTTGTTGTTGTCTTTAAAGTTTTAACCGTTTTATAAGGTAATTCAAATAAAGCAATATTACTTTCAGGATTTTGTAATTTACTTCTTTGTCTTGTTGCAATTGCGGCTACTGATACATCCGAACCACCAACGTTAGCAGTTAATTCTACTTCGTTATTAGTTAAAACTCTTTGTATTAAAGCAGTAGTAGTTGTGTTTGCGTCATCTAACCAAGTAATTGAATCTCTTGGTCTTAATTCTGTTAAAAATTTAGTTCCATTTCCATATAAAGTTGAAGATGAATTTGAAATTGAAACATTACCACTTAATTGAGTACTGCCTCCATAAGAAGTTGATAATGAAGTATCAGCAGTATAAGTTGGACTTCCTGCCATACCAATTTGTTTTGTTTGAGCAAATTCTTTATTTTGAACTCCAGTATTACCATATAAATCTGCTTTTACAACAGCTGTATTATTTGATATTTGTCCTGTAATTGTTTCTGTAGCATTAAACAGTCCTTCTACACTAGATAATATTACCGTACCTGTTGAAGCAGTACCAGCAGACGTATAAGATGTAAACCCACTTGAATCTATATTATTACCTGCCGAATCGTGTAAACTAAAACTATTATTATCCACTACTTTAACATAATAAGTGTTATCATTTAATTCTGTCATACCAATTACATCAAAAATATGAACAGCGTCACCGTCTTTAATTTCGTGACCAGTTGCTGTTATAACTATTGGATCAGCTTGTGTTGCACCTGAAATTGTTGCAACTGTACCAGATGAAATTGCCTGTACATAACCAGTTGCACCAGAAGTTGATCCTGATACAATTTCTCCAGTTGTAAATGTTGTGTTTTTTGAAATTTTAAGATGAGTAAACATCTCTACATCAAAGATATAATGTTTCCAAATTGAAGTTTGGTCAAAAATATCTAAAGATTCTGTTGAATTTAATAATTCAAATCCTCGTGATTTAGCTCTTCCAATTCCTGGAGTAATATTACCAGATGTTGATTGTTCAGTACCACGAACAGCTGTTGCTGTGTCGTATAAATTAATTGTTTTAAATGCTTCACAATCACCAGAAACAAAATTAACATCTGGTGTTCCATATACATTATCTACATAAACAAAATTTTTAATATCAAATCTTGTTTTATGATTATTTTGTGTATCAAACTCTCTTGCCTTATCAACATCTAACCAAGTTGTTCCAATTCTTTCTGCTTCAAAACCTCTTATGTATGCTTTGAAAGGTGAAACACCAACTGCTAACATTGATGTTGCAGCTGTATTTTCATCCGATGTGGTTGCACCACTTGAATAAATTCCTCTATTATTTCCTGATAATACTGATTCTCTTACATCAAAATCAGGTTCGTTAACTGTATAGTCACCAGACTCGTCAAATGTTCTACGAGCAAGTGTTTCTTCTAATACAGCGTATTGACTATTTCTAGCGTGAACTTTTATTTGACCACTTTGAATACGAGCAATTTCTATAAAATTGGTATCGTCTGCACTACCTAAAGTTTTCTTTGTAAGTGTTAATAAAATTTTAAATCTATGAGCACCTGGAGCATTATAGTTTGTAGAACCAGCTGCATTATCATTTAAAGTAGTATCATCTGAAGCAGATGTAAAACTTTCTGCTACTGTTAATCCTACTCTATATGAAGGTGTATTTGTATATTTGTCTAATATTAAAGTTGAAGTAGATACATTTACAAAATATCCATTAATGTAATAAACACCTGCTTGAACACCAGCCGCTGAACCTGTGTGAGTTGAAGCTACAACAGCAGTTGGAAACCCATCAGCACTTGAAGTAATTGTTTCTGTATCTGTAAATACTGTAGTAGTGTTATCTGTTCCTGTCTTATCATATTTTATGAATAATGTATCTGGATCAGTACCATCTATAGCAGAAACGCCTATACATTGAGCAACTACTCCTGAAGCTCCTCCAGTTAAAGTTGTACCATCATAATCGTTTATATCTGAAACTGATTTAGATGTTAATTTAATTGCTGTATAATTAGTGTCTATAGATAATTGTCCAGGAATAACAGATGAACCACTTTTAAATATGTGGTCACCAAATTGCTCAACTTGATTCTGTAGTATAGTTTGTGATTGTGTTAGTTCCCTTGCTTGAACAGCAAACGCTGGTCGGAATAATATCCGATGGTAATTATTATTTTTTGAATAATCATCATAATAGGGACTGACATTAAAATCTATTGGACTTGGCATTTAATTCTCCCTAAAATTCTATAATCAATTTGATATTCTCGGTCTGATCCGCAGCTCTTGTAATTGGCGCTCTGTTTTCAACGTAAACTATATCTCCAGAGCCGTGGTCAATTTCTGAACTTGAATATCCATTTGAAAATGTTTGATTGTTAACTGTACCTGTTGTTGTATCAGGTGTAACCGTTGCACTTGAAGATTGTCCAGTTATAATATTTGTTCCACTAAAAGCTGTTTGATTTCCGTTACTATCTATCCCCTCATCATTGTGTCTTGTTTGTATAAAATATAAAATTTTATTAGTAGAGTCCCATTCAATTACTGTTCCAACTGCACCAGTTGACGCTTGATTTATTTCTTCATCAACTGTAAATGTTCCTGCTGATACTGAACCAACAGTAGCCGTTGTTGCTCTTAACGTAGCAGCAGTAGCAGCAACTCCACTTGATTTAGGGTCTCTTATTAAAGATACTTTTCTAAAATCATTTGCAACTGTAACATCACCAGAATTACCTGATTCTGTTCCTTCTAAACTTGTATTTAACATAACAAAAAATCCACCTAATTCTTCAACTGCATTAAATCCGTGCCCGCCTATTGGTTCTATAATTACATCTAATTCCGAAGTAATTAATGCTACACCACCAGCAGAATTAATATCTGCAATTCTAATATAAGCAAAAGTATATCCAGTACCTGGAGTTGTTACAGTTGCTGCTGTTACAGCACCTGAAGCAATTGTTACTGAACAAACCCCACCTGTTCCATCACCTCTTATAGGAACACTTGTGTGTGTACCATCTGTTCCTGCTGAACCTGGAGTTTTAATTTTAATTACATTAATTGCACCATCAACTGCCGCTGTACTTACTGTTGAATCCGTTCCAACTGCCATAAAATCTACAGATAAAAAATCTGCTTGTTGTGAAGCAGTTAAAGTGTACATATATTTCCACTTATAACCGTCAGCAGTTAATTGAATAATTGTTGATGTTCCACTAGGTTCTACTGTAGAAAAAGCATTGTCATTATTATCTAAACATTTATAAACATTTCTTGTTGATGATAATACATAAAACTTTGCATCATATAAAGTTGTAGCACCACTATTAGTAGTTGAAGCTGTTGTTGTGCCTGTTATATATTCGCCAATATCGTGTCTATAATAATCATAAACTGTGCCAGTTGTCCAATTTCTTCTAGGAATTACAAAGCCAACATTTGTACTTATAACTTTTTTAACTGCCAACAAATCATCATAAGTATAATTTTGTGTATTAACATTATCTGGAGGTGTTACAGGTAATAAATCTGTTCCTTCGTTATTTGTTCTATCATCACCTCTTGTAGAAGTAGTAAATTCTTGTGGTCTACCAATTCCTAAATAAAAAGTATTTCCAGAGGCTTCACTAAAAGCTTCTTGGAATTGTTCACTATTGTGAACTCTAAATTTACTTGTTATAATTGCTGGCATTTATTATTCCTTTTCTTATATTTATACGAGTTTGTACTATGTTATACTAATTGTTCCGTTTAGAGCTGCGTGAGCTGTACATTGATAATATAGAGTTGCTGGAGCGTCCATTTGAACGTGAAATATAATTGCACCAGTAGTAGCAGCATTATTGGTAACTCCATCATTATATACTGTACCACCTATACCTGTTGTTGATTGTATTCTATATGGGTGGGAACCACCAGCATTGTTAATAAAGTAATAAGTTTGACCTTTTTTCAAATGTAAATCAGGATTATCACCACTCGTACTTGCAAAACCAGCACCTGTAAATAAGAAACCAGTTCCGTTTTCAGTAACCAATAATTGAGAAATTGGTGTTTGTGTGTTTGCCCAAATTGTACCATTGTAAAATAATGTATCACCTGCTACTGGTGATAAATCAGTAAGGCTTATTAATTCTTTGTAACCTGAAACAGTTGCTATATATGGTTTTTCTGTTGCTTCATCTAAAGCAGGAGTACCTGAAAAGGTTGTATTACTTGGAAAACTAGCAAAATTTGCGTGATTAAATCTTACAGATGAAGCTGAAGCATTAACTAGAAATTGAGCTGCACCAGAAATTGATAATCCATTTACTGTCGTAGCTACAGAACCTAACGCAACATTTGTATAACCTAATGTTACATAATCATTTGCTAATTGTGTATTTAAAATGTTAGCATTAGCATCTAGGTCTGTACCTGTAATTCCAGTAATTGCAATTGATAGTGTATCTCCAGTTACCGTTGTTTCAATTCCACCTCCACCTATAATTCCTAAAGTTTCACCTAAAGCAATTTGTGTAACAGTTGAAGAGTTGTCAGTAATAGATATTGGTTGAAATGTATTTGTAGGTGATGTTAAATTTTTATTTGTAAATACTTCTGTACCTGCTAATGTAGAAACAGATGAACCTGCTTTTTCTATTGTATTATCTGCTAAATCAATTGTTTTGTTTGTAAGAGTAGTAGTAGATGTGGCTGTAACAACTGTAGCGTCAACAGAAAGAGTTAAATCATTACCAACTAAATTTGAGCCAATACCAGTACCACCTATTACATTACGGAATAAACTACTGTCTATAATACTACCGTCACCTATAGCTGTATAAATTTCATCAAAATTATCATTGATTATATCTCCACCCTCACGCAAATTAGTACCTGTGCCATCATTTGCTATTGTTCCTATTAAAATTGATTGTTTAGCCATTTGTTCCTTTAAATTACTTTACTATTTATAAAGATTATGTTGAAGCATTATCAAAAGTTGTTGAAGTAGAACTAAATTCCGCTACTGTATTACTAAATAGATTTCTATTATATGTAATATATGATGGCTGAGCAAAATTCATTTTAATAGTCCTACCATCTACATTGGAAGTCATCAAGAAAGCTCCTTGTCTTCCATCTAAACTAGAGTTTGTCGCAAAAACTTTTAACTCTTCTAATGTTTTAAACACTATTCCGTGACCAGCAGTTGATGTACCATATATCGTATTTACCCATTTATCAAGATTGCCCCACCTAGGACCTGCGTATGCCCATCCTCGTTTAACAAGAACACCATCAATAAATGACCTCTTTCTACTTGTATAATCTATTGAAAGACCTGGTCTTGTTAATGTAACATCTCTTTGACCAGCAGCAAAGTGTTCAATTGAATCTTCTGGTAGATATATTGTTCCACCTTCAAAAGCATTTGCTCTTAAAGATGTTCCATCATCTACTGTTCCTAATCTTCTTCCAAAGATTGTAGAGAATAGAGTATTAAGAATTGCAAATATTGGTATTTCAACTTCTTGTTTACCAGAAACAGCACCAACAAGTGGTAATGTTCCTCTAACATCTAATTGAGATTGTACATTTACTTGACCAGTAAAATAAAATCCTGCTGTGTGCATTGTCTTTTTAAATGCGTCACGCCATACTGAAATTGAACGAGCAACTTTTAATACATAAGAAAAATCTTGATAGTATTTACTATCTTGTACTTTCATTGTTGTTTCAGAAAGCTTACCATCTTCATTAATAAATTTACCGTCTGTATCTGAAACTGAAACAACATTAATTGAAGCAATAGAAACATCAACCTTTTTAATAGTTGCTGTACCACCTGTTTGTGATGTTACAGTATCACCAATAGCAAAAGTACCAGTAACAGTTTTAATTCTTACTAATCCTTTAGCAACATCAAACGTATCTATTATTCCAGTTCCAGCACTAGTACTAGTAATAGTAGTATTTGGTTGGAATGATCCTGTAACACCTATTACAATACAACTATTATAAAATCCTAATTGTGGAGGTGTAGGCGCTAATTCATATTTCTTTCCTAACTCAATTGTTTTTAATGCAACAATTCTTCCAATTTCATCACCCCACGCTCTTATAGCTGCTGCTGTACCTGTATTTGAAGTTACAGTAACATTTGGTAATGTAGAATAACCTGAACCATTTTGTATTAAAAATAAATCTTCAATTGATCCTACACCTAAAGCACTTTCTTGCATAATGACATTACCAAAATATGGGTCACCTGACATTGTGCCGTCTTCTAATGTTATTTTATTTCCTGTATTATCTTCATTAATAATACCACCATTAATAATTTTTACAAAACCACTTGCATTTAATCCACCTGTACCAGTATTAGTAAAATTTAAAACATCTCCAACTTGATAATTTACTCCTGGATTATCAATTACAATGTCTGTAATTCCACCTATACCAATTTCATCAATAGCAAATATAGCACCAGTCCCACCTGCAACAAGTGAAACATAATCAGCTGTAGTATTTAATGCACCATTATTTTGAATTACTTTTGTTCCTGGAATACCTGTTATAGTTGCTTTAATATACCAATCGTCTGTATCAGAAGCAGAACCTTGTATTTGTTCTCCAACTTGAAATGTGCCTTGAATAGAATCATTATTTAATATAAATTGAGAAACTGTATCTGCACCAATTTGATACGTTGCAACATTTTCAACAACTGCATATGCTTTACTAATAGTACCTGTAATTGTTCTTCCAATTAATTGTGTTGTATCGCCTATATCTGGAATTACTCTTAAAACTTTTAATGTATCAAATTTACCATCTGATACTCTTAATAATTGTTCTCTAGGATAAAATGTTTGTGCCTCTTCATTAAATAATATTCTAAAAAATATTTCGTGTCCTCTATTTGTACCTTTAGAACGATAAAGTGAATTAACATTTTTAATAAGATTTCTTTTATTAACATCATTTGCTAATGTATCTGGTAGTGTTACAAGAAACTCATCTCTAAACTTTGTTAAAAAATTATCAATTACATTATCGGGGTCTCTAAAATGAATTAAATCAGAAATATTGTTTACAGGATTTGGTGTATAACTGTCTATAGTTGCATATGCATTTGAAGTTCCACCTACAACTGTTTCTCCTTTTATAAATTTATTTTGAGCAGATATGAATAAACGACCATTATTTAAATCTTCGGTTAAAACTGTTGCTATTGCGTTTGATGTTTGACCTGTTATAATTTCTCCACGAGTAAATTTTCCATATTCAGTACCAGAGTAAATTTCAAAAATAATTTTATCACCTGCGTCTAGTAATGTTCTTGCAGTACCTATAGCACTAGAATTCAAAACTAAATTATTTGCTTGTGCTGTTTCTGTTTCTAATAAAATACCTTCTGTAGATTTAACAGAAGTTACTGATAATTCAGCAGACTCTAATAATTGGTAATAGACTTTAAGAAATTCGGCAAACTTTGGATGTTGTTCAATTACAAATTCTGGTAATTGACTAGAGAGTATTGTAGAAATTTTATCATTAAATTTTGCCATTGGTCATTAATAACTGGAAGTTGTTGTGTAGCCCACACCAGCTTCAGCAGAACCTCCTACAAAAGAATCAGCGGTAACTGTTATATTTGAATTCCCAACATCAATTTCTACAATTTGGTCTCTAACAGGAACAACATCATTTGAATTTGGTGTTACTGTTAATTGAACTATAGTTGAAACTTTTCCTCCTATATTTGTTATACTAGCAATTTTTAAAGAGTTAATTGTAACTGCACCTGTGCTATAATCAATTGTACCTTGTGATGAATTTAAATAACTTTTTACACCACTAGCAAGAAAATATAATCTTACATTACCTGCTCCATCACTATCAAAAAAGAATTCGTTATCATTTCCATCTATTTTAAATCCTGTTGAACTTAATATCCCACCTGTACTTGCTAAATGTCCAGAGTGTGGATTATATAATGCATTTCTAAAATAAACAAAATATTTTGATGATGATAAAAGTATTGGTGTAAAATCTTTTCTTATTTTAACAGTTGTTATATTTGATAAAATACTATCATCTGTTTCATCAATCAAACCTGTAACTTTTGAAAATCTGAATACTGAATCAAACTTTTGTAAATTTTCTGTATTATAATTTATTAGTGTATTAATAACTTCTGCTTTTATAGTTGAAGCAGTTTTTGCTGTTGCCTTTGCGTCATACTTAACATTTGAAGTAATTAATACGGATGTTGTTTCTGGATCTTTTATAACAGGTCTTACTGAAGCAACGTTAAAAGGTCTTAATTGAGTTACAATATCTGCTTTCGTTGTATCAGTTAACGTAGAACCTGAAGCAGCTTTAATAGAAATATTTACAACACCATATTGTGGAGTTTCATCATCTTCACCACCCCACGCACTTATTGATAATGCATTTGGATAAATTGATTTAACCAACGTTTCATAATCAGTTGCTGTGACTGCTCTATCTTGAGCTGAATATTGTAGAGGTGCATTAAATTTTATTGATTCACTTGTTTCACCTTCTGACCCTCCTTGAGAATTTGAATCAGTTGAAATAGTAACGTCTGTATAACCACCAACGTTTCCATTTAATGCAAATGTTGAAGCTCCATTTGAATCTGTTCTATTAGTAATAACATATTCCATAATAACTATATTATCATCACTTAATTTTTTACCTGTTACACCATCACCAAAATAAATTTGAAATTTTCCATCAATTGTTTCTTGTATAAAATAAACTTTTGAATCACTTGATACACTATTATAACCACCTGCTAAAGCATAAACACTTTGTGTTGTATCAGTTGAACTATTTTGAACTATAATTTTTAATGTTGATGTATCTGCTGTATTAGTTGGTATAACTAATTTTTGGTCTGGATCATTTATATCATAAACATATTTAAATGTAACCAACGTTCCTTCATAAATTGTAGCATTTTTAAATTCGTAAATACCATCAACTGGTGAAATTGTTATATCTTCATTTGTTACATACTGATATTCTACTGAATTAACTGTAGTTGAAAAAACTGTTCCTTTTACCATTGTAACAGACGAACCAATTGCATTATTTAATTTAATATCAATAGATGCTCTTGGTGCTCTAGGAGATGAAGGTGTATAACCTAACATCTTTGCTAATGATACAATATTATTTCTAATATCAGCACTATCCAAATACAATTCGTTAGTTGACATATTAGCAATATATGACAAATAATGTGTGTTGTAAGATAACACGTCTAATAGAATTGAAAGACCAGAACCATCAAAGTCATAATCTTGAAATTGTGTTTGACTTTGTAAAAATGTTTTTAGATTTGATTTGATTTTATCAAAATCTAATTCTGATATTTGTAATTTGTGTTGTGCCATCTTATCTTAACCTTTGTAATTGTACATTAACTACTTGTGGAAGAGCAATACCTATAATATAAAAATGTATATCTACTCGTAATCTATTGCTATCTATATCTTCACCAATAGCTGGATTCATTGATTCAAAAGTATCATCATTAATTATAATTGAAGTTAAAGAAATTCTTGGTTCATTATTTACCAAAACTTCTTCTATTTTTCTTTTTAAAAATACTGATGTTAATGGTGTATAATTTTCAAAAAGAAGTTGTCTTACTCCACAACCTAATTCAGGATGGAAAAGTCTTTCATAAAAGTTTGTTTGTACTAAATTTTTAACAGCTCTTTTAATTGCTATGACATCTTCAACAGTATTAACATCATTGGTAACTATATTTCTACCAAAATTCAAATCTATATCTTTGAATTTCCTAGATTGTTTAGTACTAGTACTTTTTACACTAGGAGTCCAATCACCTAAAAATGTTTGATTTGATTGTGCCATATACAATATTTATACGTTTATCCTGCGAAGACTGTATCTGATCCTTGAGTCATTTGTCCTGCGTCTGTGGAATCATCTTTTCTTGCAATAGACAACCCTACTACATTAACTGTTGAAGAACCTACATTAACAACAGCAACGTGTGGAGCGCAAGGAGGTGATGGTGGAAAAGGATGTGATATAGTTTTATCTGTTTTTCTTGCTATTAAAATACCATTTGCGAAAACCGTACTTTGAGTAGGAGTATCTAATATAGTTGTTGAGGCACAAATATGGCCTGTTGATAAACTATCACCTTTTCTACTTACTTTTGGCATTATTCTTTATTTCCGTAAACTTCTCTTTCCATTCTCATTATAAATCTGTAAAATTCGTCTTCGCTCATTGTATCTCTACTTTCCCACCTACTAATTCCAACTCTTTAGTTATTTTATCTGCTTCTTCTTGTTCTAGGTCTTCTTTAACTACAGAAGGAGCATCTTCTACAAAATTCTTTGCTTCTAACAAACCCATATCTCTAAAATGTCTAATTTTTTGAATAACTGGTATTTTTTTACCAACTTCAAACCCTATTAAAACCACTTTAACTAATTTTGCTACTTTTTCTTCAACAATAGGTGCAGGTGCTGAAGTTAATGCCGCTAAATTTAAATTCCAAGCCTTTTCCAATTTTTTAGATAATTCTCCAGCTTCAATAACTGTTAATTTACCTAATTGCTCTACTAAACTATCAATTGAGGTTGCCATCTTTAAAACTTTTAGTTTGCATATTACCTTTTTTATTAGTATAAGTACAATACCCATTAAATTTGGGATATTTCATTAATAAACTTTTTTTAAATTTTTTATAACTCATCGCTTGCATAATTTCAGCGGTTCCATCATCTTTTGTTACTGTATATTCATATCTCATTATGTTTCTTCCGATTGTCCAGGGTAACTTTCATCATTTAGTGGTAAAGCGCAATCATCACAACGGCAATATTTACAAATTTCAATATTATTTGTTTCTATCATTTCTCTTTTGGGTTTTCCGCAATGGGATTCTCTTCCACAATTCTGACAATACATTTTTACCCTCCTTTTTATATTATTTATTAAAAACTACAAGAAACTTGGGCAACTTGTTTTGCGATTCGTTCTAAATCAGTAATCCAACGGCACTCTTGCAATTTTACGCAAGAAACCAAGAACATAGAACAAAATATGAACAAAAGTATTATTAACCTGTTGATTTTCTTCACTTTTTCCTTCATTTTTTACTTGACTCTCCCTTATATTTAGTATAGTATATAGATAATGAAAGGAACACTATGTTTAAAAGTATGAACACTTACCAATTTAGACTTGAAGGCGATTTTGATATCGAATCAGGTGTAAATAACCAAACAATTGATGAAATTAAAAAATCTTTTGTAAATAATAATAGAATTGCTGTTGTAGAAGCAGACGAATCTGCTTATGACGGTATAATCGTCAAATCTTACTCTTCTAAAGAAGATTGTCAAAGAATACTTGATGGAGAAATGATTAACTAATTAAAAATGTGGAAAATTAATACAATTTGCATATCTGCAATAATCGTTTTGATGTATTGCAATCATTTGCTTAATATCTACGGTTAAATACTTAAAAAGGAATGCCGTGGGGTTAACTCATTTATCCCCACCGCTTTCCTTTAGACGTATTTCTATCTTTAGCACCTACAGTATAGCCAATTCCAAAGGATATGGCTATCACTGTACAAATGGCTAATATGTGCCATACCCAAAACATTACTATTTTTTAACTCCAATAAGTTTATCTTTTAACGCTAATTTCATCTTCTTCAAATCTTTTAATGTTTTCCACGCACTAGAAGTCCTATCTAGTTGTCTTATTGTTTCTGCTTCATTAACTTGAGTCTTCAATTGTTTATGTTCTCTTTTAAACGGATTTAAATTCATCTTTTATACTCCTTTATGTTCATTAAAAAATCTTGTATGTTCTTCTTTTGTAATAGTCGCCTTTTTGCCATCCTGAATTATTATTTTAAGTTTTGTATCTGTTAAATAAAATACTGGTGATATATAATTATATTTTCCGTTAAAATAGGGTTTGTTAGCATCAGGATCAAAAACATAATCATATCTTTTATCTATGACAGGTATGGTATCATAATGTGTTCCATCCTTATCTATATTCCAACTATGATGTATAATGGGAGTAGCATTTATGTCTTTATTAAAATTATCAACTAACCAACCTAATACAAAATCACTTCCAAAGTTTTTCGCTTCTTCAACTGACATAGTAATACATTCACGTTGTTTATAATTTGTATTAGGTCTATGTTCAACGTCTTCAATATATTTTGCTCTTGGTCTAAACTTTATAAAGCGTGTTGTCGCTTCTTTCATCTTTTCTTAACTTCTCTTAATCTAGGATTATAACCTTTCGGCCATTCCAAATTAATTGTTAATGTTGAGTTGTCTTGTTTGAGAATTCTTATTTGATGACCATTGGGAGTAGAATTATCCCAATATCTTTCGTAGTTGTCTATATTAATAACTTCTTTTTTTGGTTCATCTTCTTCAGGTGTGGCTAAAGTATATCCATACTTTTTTTTGAATTTAGTTTCCTTTTCTTCGTCAAGATGGTCAAACATCCCAGAATTGGGTGTGTTGTTTGCTATATCATCTAAAAATTTACTATTGGCGTCTTCATCTATTTCTTCTTCTCTTTTTCTAGCGGCTTGTTCTTCTTTAAATCCTACCATTAAAACTTCCGAAAGAGATGGTTCTTTTTTAACTATTTCTGTAGGTACGCCAGTCCCATCATTTTTAATTTTAAAGTCAAAGTCTTCTTTTGTAGGAACGCCATACTTATCATTAATAGCTCTTGTGCCTGCGTCTTCTTCTTGTGCTACCTTTTGTGCAAATGTTTCAATATTCATTTTATCACTCACTTTCTTTATCATATTAATATTTATAAGACTTTTGGTATAATAGTTTTTTGAGGTTTAAAGTTAAAATCAAATGCAAGAGTAATACGTTCCTTATTTCCTAATTGAGTATCTGTATAATGTGGGACGCAGCTAGGAAATAATATTATTTGTCCTACCTCATTAGGTAGTTTAAGGGTGCGAGGATTATTAAGTTGGTCAACCGGATTTATATAATAAGTGGCAGTATTCTCACATTGAATACAAATATGTCCACTTAAATAAGCAAAGGGTGCAATCGAATGAATATGTGCTTTAATACGTTCTCCTTTCCTCATAACATTGGCCCATCCGCTTAGATTAAAATCCGAAAGACCTTTAATTTTTATTTCATTTAAAAATCTTGAATGAAAATCTAAAATAATAGGTTTTAATTTTTTCATTTCAGGTTCTAACCAAGAAAAAATATTAAAATGTTTATGTCTTGAAGTTAAGCTATTTTTGCCTAATCCTGTATAACCATCTACTTCCCCCTCCACGCTTGATGTAGTGGCAGGAGGGAATTTTTCTAATATCTCTTTTTCTTTTCTTAAAATAATTTTAGCTATCTCTTTAAAATCTACATTGGAAATAAGTTCGTGCCCAAGATGATAATGCCATTGAGGAGCAAAAGAAGTTTGGGGCGGTTCACTTTTGGTTTGGATTATATTCATATCTAATACTTATATAAGTCTATCATACATTTCGCCGAACGTCAACCTAGAGGTGCTCTGAGCCTTTTAGATTCGAAAAATTCCAGACTTGACAACTCTATTAACTCTTATAAATATTAGTTTAGAATGGACATACCTTCTAAAAACAAAATCATCATAGAATCCTCTTCCCACACTTTCGCTGACGTTGACTTTATTGTCTATTGCCAAAAAGCCTTATACGACAACAAGCCTTACCGAATACGTATAGTGGATTGGGAAGCTGAGTATTGTATTGCTTACATTAAAACGTTAAGACAACACCACCGTTGGGAACCTTTACGTTTTAGATATCAACGCAAAGGGCATTATATATTTGTTTCTAGGATTAATAGAAATACCAAATAAACAAAACAAACACTAGCACCCATAAAGGTACTTGTTTGTGTAGTAAAGTATTCCAAGTCTTTGTAACAACCCATTTTATATTCTCTATCATTTTTTCTCCTTATAAGTTAAAACGCTAGGACGAGTACTGTACAAATTAAAGCTAGGGCAATAACACAACCTACTATACCTATCGCTATACTTTGATTATACTTAATTATCCATTTAATCATTAATAGACGCTCTTACTTCCTTCGTATAGGCCTTCTTCATAACCAGACTCTATCACTCGTAGAATCCTTATACGTGCTGCCGTTTCACCTTTTGCTTCTATATATTCTACTTCTGCTTTAACATCTTTACCACAAGCAAACTGAACACGCTCAGGTTGGATATTTCTTTCTGCTATGCGCTTAGATTTAAGGCATTCGGCCATTGATGATTTATACGTGTGCTCAACCAATTCGCCTTCAAAAAACATACAAAGAGCAACACAGATTATAATTTCTTTCATTTATTCTTATTCTTTCTGACATCATACACTACCCAAACAATAAAGATAACTAGAAGTATTACTCCTAGTATATCCATATTATTGTCCCAAGTAGATAAATGACTATTGCTAAACCTAATAACATTTCATTCATATGTGTTTATTCCTACATCTATTTAGTTAATTGGTTGTGCTTGTGGACTCTGGAGCATTTTGTGAAGCACTACACGTGTATATATAACAACCAAGATTTAGAGATTGCCAAAGACAATGGCCATAACAATAAAGAGTATCACCAGAACATATACACTAATCATTGATATCAAGTGACTTAATGATTTCTTTGAGTTCCTGAATAACCTCAACAGGTATAACAGGTATTGCTACTAACACCTTTTGTTCTTCAGGTAATGTAACTGCCTTTGGTTGTATATAAGACTTACTTGTACAAGCCGCTAAGACTATGACAAAAACGATTAGTGCTGCTATGGCTAGCAGGGGTACTTTGTTTTCCTCTTTCATATGAGATCCTTTAATTTCTTTTTTCGTAGGCTTTCTTTTCTTTCTTTTTCTCTACGCTTAATGAGAAAGGCAAAGCATATATGTATAACAACAAAATTAGTCCAGAAGCCAGCAGTTGTAAAGGCACCAAAGACAAGCGGAACACCTACAAAAACGATACCCATTAAAAATAGGTATTGATAAATGTATGCTTTCCTATATTCGTCTAGTACTAAATCTCTAAATGCCATTGTTGCGAGTGTTGTTTTTTTAAAAAATTATTCCGGAAAAAAAGGTTCATCAAAGTCATCAAAACCGTTTGATTCAAAAGGTTTTATCTGCTTGTGTAACCACTTCGCTTTGACAACGACAGGCTTGCCTTTTTTAATATAAGGTATCTGTGTCGGGCCTGGTTCTTTTTCCCATTCAAAGCGGTAAGACTTATTTCTAGGAACCCAACCTGGGTGTGGATCTTCGTAAGCTTCTTGTGGTAATTTTGTCCACAAGGTCTCCAGTAATTCTTTACCAGAAATCAGACCAAATTCGTTATAAACTTGGCCTTGCATTTTCTTGGCTAGGTGTTCTAACTTTTCCTTATTGTACTCCACCTTACGTTGGAAGTCCCAATAAGCTTTTAAGTCTTCGTATGATTGTTTATTAATCATATAGTTATTTATTAAAGGTGGGCATTAAAAAAATTGCTGGCGTTTTTTTGAGGAAAAGGAAGTGTATATATTGCTTGTGTCTGTTATTGCATTTATAGATTAACTTTTTTTATTAAATTAAACACTGCCGGCCTTTATAGAGGTTTTCTAAAAACTTTTCCAGGTGGAGCCGAGTTTGATATATATGCACGTAGCAGCAGGCCGGAACATAGCAGCAAGCCTAGGCACGTAGCAGCAGGCCACTCACGTAGCAGCAACTAATTCAAATCTATTGTCTTACCACGGTGTTGCACAGCGCCTGTGGTGTTAGATGTTTTTTCACCTTCTATTGTTTCTAATTTATTACCTTGTATGCTACTGGTGTAATTACCTTTTACTTTCAAATTATAATCACCACCACTATTGATATTGATACTGCCATCAACGGTGACCACATTGATATGGCCCTTATCTACTTGTATATTGATATTAGCCTTTGGACCGACCTGTATATCATAGTTGTTATTCTCTTCACCTTTCTTATTAATGTAAATCTTATGGCGGCCATCTATCGTGATATCTGAATGGCCGCCTATAGAGTGGTAACTATGTGCGGAAGTAATTTCGTATTTTTTGTTTTTGTTAAGCACCACCAAGGTTCCCACCTGGTCTATTTCATAAGAGGTACCTGTTACGTGGGATTGATAAATCCGTTCTGCGCCATCCGTGTCATCCCATTCTGAAATATGGCCAGACTCGGATTGGAAAACGTGATTGTATGGATAAGTGGCCGCATAAGGTATTTCAGGTTGGCCCCAGGTGTCGCCATCACTACCCACTATATCATCGCCAGCTGCATTAGTCGTGGCATTAAAATCGGCAGTCGCTATACCTGTATTAAGTTTTTGTGCGGCATCCCGTAATATTAAATGTAAATGCGGATTTGCGTATTCTTCTTTACCCGCCACTACGATAGTTTCGGCAACGGCCAGTCTATTGGTGTCTGGTTCATTTGTAAAGCCTGGATAAACTCCTTCGGGGTCGTAAAATCCTTTTGTCTTCACTGCGCCTTCAAGTGGAAAACCAGGACTGCTGCCAATGATGACAGGCTGTTGACAACTTGCGCCATCACGCATATAACCAAAGACCCACGAACCTTCCACCAAAAAACTTGGTGAATGGCCTAATCCAGAAATGCCTGGTGATGTAACAGGTAATATACATTGCGCCCAAGGCAGGTCTGCTGTGGGCAAAACTTCTTTGTCATCTGTATGTATGCCAAAGACACGCACACGATAACGGCCTAACTTTTGTGGATCTTTTCTATCCTCTACTACGCCTGTGAAAGAATAAAATTCTCCAGATAAAATATTAGAGTCGGCCATAGTTTTTCCCATAAGTTGTTTCTTTAAGGTAAGTCACCTTACGCATTACTACACTATTTAGAATACCTTTACGCAACCTCGTGAGCATACTGCAAGCATTAGATTGTTTACGCTGGCCCGTTTGCGCCAGCTTTACGCACTCTTGCGTAAGTGGTGTTTTATCAAAGGTACCCGATATTCTATCCCAGAACATATTGAATACAGCGGAGTAGCTGTGAGGCTTCCTGCTAATATATGGAAGGTATGGTAGAGCAGCTGGCCACCATAAGTGAGTACTCTCAGCATTGCCTGCGTTATACACGGTATTACTCGCAATGTCAAGCAGATAGTCTTTAAGTTGTTCTCTAATTGTTCTCATAGTTGTTCTGTGCGTTACCTGTCTGTTCCTCTACTACGGCCAGCTATAGTCTGTCCTCTTACACGTCTAGCGCTAGCGGCATTAAAAATTTGCGAATCTCGGAGATTCTTTCAACCCCTTTCACTTTATGTGTAACCTTCATATTTTTTAGCTTTTGCCTTTGCTACAACAGAAAGCATCTTTTTGTCTTCATCATAGATATTATGCCCTTTATAAGGAGGTGTAGCAAATGGAAAACTATCTGTTTCTGTTTGGAAAGCTTTTCTAACTGAATCTTTAACTGCCTTAATTAGTATTTCATATTTACCTCCCCCTATTGCTATCGTATGCTCTACAGCAATCACTAGATATCTTCCTGCATATTGTGGACTAGATTTTGCTGGTAAATTATCACCAATCGGTCTGAACAATGGCATATCAAAGGTAATAATATCTCCTGCGTGTATCATTGAATTACCTGGTGCAATAATAGATAATATATTCTTTTTCATAAATTGGTGTTGGGATACTCTCTTTTGTGTAGTCATTAAATGACTAGCAAATTCCTTCTTATCGTGTACCTTACTGGTATTGGACCTCAGCATTACTCGTTGCAATGGTTCCTCGGAAAGTGGTCTATCAGTATCATCAAATTTTGCTAAAGGTAATGGTTGCTTATCTTGTGTTTTATATCCATCACTATGTTCAGTATGAAAATGTTTACTAAAATCTTCATCATAATCATAATCATTAGTTGCAATCAATTTATAAAAAGGATCGTACTGAATCATCCTATTCGCATATGCACCTGCCTTAAAATTCTGCAACATATCTACAGGTTTCTCAAATTGCCAACTATGGACACTATGTAAATCTAAAATTACATCTTTAGTCCCAGGTGCTGGCGTCTTCCCACCTAACTGACCAGGTTTTTCATCTGCTCTTATATTCTGTATTTGTGGTTGGTACTTCCATTTAGAAGGTCGTGCTATTGCCCCACCTACTGCCAATAATGATTCATAACTTCTAAAATGATATCCTACGTTGTTTTCAAAAAATAAATATCCTGCATTTTGATATAGTCCTGATATACAACTATTTGCTATCATCCTAATAGCGTCCATTGGTTTCAGATTAGGTATAACTATTTTAGTATTTGTTTTTGTTGGTTCTATGAATAATTGTTTGGTACTATTAAGATATTTTCTATTTGTAAATATATCTTCAACAGCATCCTCTAATCTTCCTGTGTATGCCTTACTCACTTTACGCATATCATTATAGTATGCTTCTTTTGAACAGAAAAGTATATCATACATTTGCATTCTAGGTGAGTCCATATCCTGTTTCACCATATCTATTGCATAAATGTAAAATGGGTGTCCTTCATTTGCAACAGCATTGAAACCAGGCAATCCTGGTGTACTAAATTTTAATTGTAATCGTTCTAGTCCTGTAATCGGTAATATAGTACGTATGTCCTGTGCGTCCAAGACTTGGATTTTACCAATGATAGAATTATGGAAAATATTTTCTTCTAATTGTACTGAAGCAAGAATGGGTTTAATATCCATTCTAAAAGGTTCACCCTTATTTGATATTCTATAAGATATTATTTCACAAGCTTGTAACTTATAATCACCTGCTTGGAATATTGAATTAGGTTTTTCTGGCATATCATCTTACTAACAAAGTATTAAATTCATCTACAAATATTCCTAGGTACTGCTCATCTAACATTTTAATTTCTCTTTTTTTATCTTGTAATCTTCTTTCATATTCATAATTAGAAACAGATGTTGCACCTGAATAATCACTATTAACTTCAATCTTATGTGAATAATCTCCAGGACCTTTACCTACTGTTTGTCCACTTGATTGTGTTGTTTCATAATGGTGTATACCATCTGGATTATCATATTTGTCTTTTAAAAATTGGTCAAATGCATAACTATCCAAAGGCCAATCATAATATACATTTCTAATATCGTTCATTAGGCATACTACCCAAAAATATTCTGTACTACCATATACTTTGAATGCTACAGTTTCAGGCTTATCACCATCTTCAATGGTATAAGTATCTAATAAAGATATTTCATCCCTTAACTTACTTCTAACTTTTATCCGTCTGAATATATCAGGTATAACTTTATAATTCCTGTCACCTTTAATATCATAAAGCATTTTAGGAAATTGAGAAAAATATGCCATTACATACCTTTCGCTATTGTAGATTTAGTCATAAATTCTAATTCTTTAAAGCTTAATGACATTGTATAGGCCACAGGTGCATTGTCTTCAAATGTTTTAAAATTACCACCTTCTGGTGTGTAACTAACATTACAACTTTGTAAAGCACATCTTGATATTCTATTTAATTTATCATTGATACCTGTTCTACACAAATAATGTATTTCAAATTCTGATGGTATTCTAAAATTCCTACCACCGCTAAGTACATCCATTGCTGGGTGCATATGATATTTAAATAATTTAATAATATTTTGAACACGGTTAGTTTCATCTTCATTTCTAGGCCAAAATTTAAATTCATAATCAAATTCTCTAAATGAAGGTCCTTGATAATACATTTCTTGTCGTGGGTTAATTGCTACACCCAAAATTTTAGATACTAATTTAAATGGGTCACCTCCACCTAATGCTTCTGTTAGATTACCACCAATTTTTTTAATGTATGCTGATAGTGCTCCTACCCCTCCTGTTCCTATTGATATACCAATCTCGGACCAATCTTTAGCATTCAGTACGTTCTTTGTTATATTTGCTATATCTCCTGAAAATTCAGTATCTTCTTCACCCCAACCTGCCTTATAAGATGTTTTAACGTCTGGTGGCATATACAATGCAATTGCTGATGTTACTATTTGATTTTTAGGAACAGCAGACGTTACCGAATTCTCTAATTTTACCTGGTCTATTCTTCCTGCGCTAGATCCAGTTCTAAACCGATTTTGATTTTCTGCTATACTACCACCACCTTCTCTCCAAGGTTTACCAGTTGTGTTACCACCCAAACTCCAAGAATTTGAAGCTGTTAAACCAGTATCAATACCCAAATCTGCTGAAAATTGTAAATCTTGCTGTACAGAAGCTAAGTCCCAGTCCATATTATTATTCAATGTAAAAAATAACATATAATGCCCTAATTCATCACCTGTTAAATCTGCTGGGTATTGTATATGTGAAAACGCCATTGGATCACTTTTAATTGCTTGTTCAGGACTATCTGGTATTTCAAATGGTGACTTCTTCAATATTTGAGCAGCAACTTTCGCTTGAGAATTACTAACCTTATTTAAGCCTATATCAACAAATGAACTTATAAGATTGCCTCCACCTGTTGGTAACATACTTGTAAACCTATTAGTTACAAATATCTTAGCATTACCTACTGCATTTTTTAAGTAATTACCTATCTTAATACTTGCTTTTTTATGTATCATTGTAATATTGTGATCCTTTTATAAATACTTTAATATTTATATGATTAATAGATAGATTATGGCAAAGAGTTACAAAGGTTTATATAAAGCAACACACCCTAAAAAGTATGTAGGCAATCCAAATCAAATAGTATATAGGTCTCTTTTAGAACGGAGATTTATGCGTTACTGTGATTTAAATCCTGATATAGTACATTGGGCAAGTGAAGAGTTACCTATCAAGTACTACAGTCCATTAGATAAACAGTGGCACAGATACTTTCCAGACTTTGTAATTAAGACAATTAAAGATAAAAAATATATGATTGAAATTAAACCATCCAGGCAAACTAAAAGACCTAAAACACCTAAAAGAAAAACAAGGTCATTTATGATTGAGTCATTTAACTATATTAAAAATACAGCAAAATGGTCTGCTGCTAGGTCATTTTGTTCAGATAATAATATGCAATTCAAAATTATTACTGAAAAAGATATGGGATTAAATAAGTACTAAAGTGAAAATGATGTGCCACATCCACAAGAAGATTTAGCTTTAGGGTTATTGAATACAAAATTAGAACCAAATATATCGTTCTTATAATCTAACTGCATACCTAATATATACATTTCATTTATTTTATCTATTAATAACTTATCATCAACAATTAAATCTGTATCAGTTGGCGTATCTTCAAATGTCCAATCATATCCAAAACCAGCACAACCACCACCCTTTACAGATAGTCTAACATATTTCTTATTATGTTGTTCTCTTAATTCATTTATTCTATTTTTTGCATTTTCTAATATTGTTATCATATCTATTCTCTTCTATTTATTCTCTAAAATACGTCTGCGTAAAGGAAATCTTTATTTCTAGTAGTCATATTCAAATTACTAGCGTTCATTCCAATGGATTTTTTACTAGTTGCATTATTAACAACATTACTAGTTGTTATAATTGGAGAAGTAGCAAAATCTTTAGCATCTGCTACTAGACCACCTTTCTTACTAGTAAACTTCTTAAAGAAGTTTTTATATAAACCACCTTCAGCATAACCTTCTTCTCCTCCAGGGAGGACAGTTGCAAGTGTTTTTCCAAACCAACCTTTTTCATCTTCTTTTCCTTCAATTTTTTTCAAACTTTTCTTTTCTTGGTCTATATCTGATTGTATGGTTTGTATTGTTTCTTTACCTTCACCTGATTGTATTGCACTTTCCATTTTAGCTTCTAAACTTGCAATAGTATCCCTTGTTTTGTCCGCTTTGTCTGGATCCACTATTTTAGTTTCATCAAATCCAGAAGTTTTACCTGATTCTATAGCCGTCATATGTTCAGGTACTTCTTCACCTTCTGCTCTTAATTCAGCAGCACCTTCAGCAGCAGTTATTTTTATAATTTGTTGATGTTTTAATAATCTTGATAATAATTTTTCAGATTTGTCACCAAATGCTCCTTCTTTCGCCATTAACGTCAAATTATTCAATGTTTCCATATAAGCACCTGTAGCACTTTTATCTTTAAGTGTTGTTTTTAAGTCATCCATATTTGTACTTAAAAATTCTTCAGCAGTTGCAATCATTTTCTTTTGTTCATCTGCATTAAGAGCTGTACCTCTTTCAGGTCCTTCTGCTGATTGGACTTTATCTAATGCACTAGCTGTAGCTTCTTGTTTTTCTTTTTCTTTTCTTTCTTCTCCAATGTCTCCTACTGGATCAATTTCTAATTTCTTTATATTTACACCTGGTATTTTATTAGCTAACCCAATATAAAAATTAATCATATGTTTAATTCCATTCTGTATCTTTCTCAACACCCAAATAATTGGGTCAAAGATACCCTTTGACATATCAGCTATTTTTTCTGCAAAACCAGATATCCCATCCATAACCCATTCTTTTACACTTACAAATTTATCAACTATATTCTGAAACATTTCCTGAAGTACTACAATTATATTGTTTATAAAGGCAGTTATCTTTTCACCACCAATCCATCCCATTATACCACCAATTAATGCACCAATAATACCTCCAACAATTGGCCCAAAAATTGGAACAACCATCCCTAAACCAGCACCAATCAATGCAAACTTACCCATACCTGCGAACATTCCTCTTATGCCACTATTCATACCACCAAAAAATCCACCTATGAATCCAGGTACACCACCAAACACCTTTGAACCTCTAAATCCATCCACTACAGCCCAGGCAAGACCTGTTATTAATGCTGTAATACCACCCCAAAGTATGGTACTAATGGTAATGGCTGCTACAGTAGCTAACTTTCCAAAAAAACCTTTTTTGGGTTTTTCAGGATCTTCTCCAAATTTAGCCAGGTCTCCTCCTTCACCTGTTTCACTTGGAATAGGTGGACCTATAAAGTCAGGATCTTTTGCTCTTTCTCTACGTGCCGCATCTTTTTCAAAATCTAATTGTGCCTTTAATACTTCCCAAACTTCAGTCATTTTATCAACAGTTCTTTGTTGTAAATCTCTAACACGTTCTAATACTCTAAAGACAGGAGTAGATTCTTTTGAACCATCTTGAGCTAGACCTTTAAATCCTATTAAGGATTGACCTACTTTGCCTTGTATATTTTCTCCAACCGACTTAATATTAGCTGCTGAAGTAATTTTTTCTGCTAATGTTGATGATAATAGTATTTCGTCTGCCATTATACACTTTCCATAATTGCTTTAATAAAATCTGCATTTGCTTTTTTAGTTTCATCACATATTGTTCCAGCAGTTTTTACTGTTTCTTTACACGCTTCGTGTGAAATATTAATTAACCATTTCTTTAATTGTTCTAACATTATACTCCCTCCGTTAATACTTTTATAATTCTTAAACCATATTTAGTTTGAGAATCTTCTTCTAAATCTGCCTGTATAACCCTACAACTAAACATCACTCTCTCACCACCTATTTCTCTCATCGCCACCCTTTTACTCTTTAGACAAGAAGATACAGTTGGTCTATATACATACTCAATTAATTTTCCATTTAAATGTAATAACAATGCTGCTGTTTCCACATTCAAATGTTTTTTACCTGGTTTGTATTCTAGTGATTCTGCTCTATTATGTAAAAACATACCAAACAAAATAGCAATTAGGAAAAGGACACCAAGAGCCTTTGTTATCCATTTTAAATCTCCATTGAATTTCTTCCACATATTAATGTTGTCCATTCGTTGCTTTAATTTCTCTTTGTCCGTCCTTTAACTTCTCAATATTTTCTCTAGCTTCTTTTACATCCTCTTGAAGTCTTTTTATATTAACTGCATTGTGCATCATATTATCTAATCTTTTTTCCAATTTCTCCACTTGTCCAATGACCATTTCCAATAACATAAATTGTTCAGCATCAGCAGGAAGTGAACCTAATTCTCCTCTTGGCCATTTAATAGAAAACTCAACTGCTTTTTCTAAATCAGATTTCATTAAAGTATTTTGTGTTTCTACATTATTAAGTCTTTCAATAACTCCAAAATACGCCCATACACCTACTCCAACTGCTGTCAATATAGACAACAGATTTCTCATAGGCATTGAAATAGCTGTGTTATCTGATACTTTCATAAACTTTCTTACTTCTTATTTTTAGGTAATGTTGCACCTGGTTTGCCAACATATAATCCAAAGAATGCCGCTCCTGCACCAACTATTGTTGATATGTACATTGCTTGAGAGTTTGTTGGATCAGGTAACTGCATAAACCAAGTTACTGATTGATAAAATGCATAAATGTATGCCAACATTATAAGTCTAGGTATAAATCTAAACTTATCCATAATACCTGCTACTTTATTATACCACGTAGGCGCATCTTGTCCAGAGTCAGGAACAAGGTCGCTTTTATCCAGTTCGTATGTTATTTCTTTGACTTTAATTTTATCAACTTTTTCGTCTGCCATATGTTCCTATTTATTCTGTTGGTTTCTAGCCCTAGTCCTATCATTTTCTTCTTTAATATGTTGTGTTAACAAATTCACATATATTTCCCTCTCCCAAGGCAGCATATTTTCAAGTTCAGTTAGCGAATATTTGTGATGTTGCATTAATGCAAAATTCACTTGATAATAATTCTCTAAACTTTCGTGAGAGAGGGCAATACGAAAAAATCCTGTAACCCTTGAAGAGTCCTTTTACTCTTGACTTTTGTCTTCGGGTTCTCTAGTTCTACCTCTTGCTTCAATTTAGGCATAGTATCAAAAAAATTATTAACTTTTTGAAATGCCTTGGAATCTAAACTCTCAATAAACTTGTTTAAATCTTCTTTACTGTAATCAGAAGGTGTATGTATTTTATCACCTTCATAAATTTGATAAATTGAATTTACCAATAAATCAAACATTTGTTTTGTCTTCATACCCTTTACATCAACTGTTGGATCAATTGAATTAATTGTAGGATAACTCATAATAATCCCAATATTTTTCTTTTCATCAATCACAATCTTATTCGTATGGTCTTCTTCAACGTGTACCTCAACTTTAGACAAATCTACTTCTACTTCAGCATAAGTTTTATTGTCATCTGGACATAATAATTTAAGTGTTACTACTTCTCCAACTGACTTCGCCCTTATTTGTAAAAATATATATTCTAAATCAAATGTAGGTAACTCATCTATGTTAATTGATCCAAAGGTACAAGCGTGACAAACTTGTTTTAAAGCACTAACTAGTTCAATATTTTCATTTGATTCTAGTGCTTGTAATAAAACCTTTTCTTCTTTTACAAGAAATGGTCTGTACTTAATCTTAACATCTTTGGATGGTAATGTCAATTCATAAGTCGCTGTTTCTACTATAGGCAATGCCATAATCTATTCTCCTTATTATATTATATTTATATTATATTAAAAGAATGGTGGAAATACTCTTCCTCCTGTCGTTCTACCAATTGGTATATCTCTTCTTATCTTCTCTATTATTGATTTTCCTGCACGTTTAATTTCTGGTGGTAATTTATTTAATATGCCACCAAATATTCCATAGTTCTTACTAGGTTTAATATTTGGCATATCAGGTACAGCCTTACCAAGTTCTGCTTTAGAAACTTGTTCTAATGTTAAATTCTCCCAAGTTCTATATGAAAAAGTTATGGGTATCTCCATAGGCATTTGGTCTTCCGCTAATGACATTAATGCTACCTCTCCAACATTATCAGGATATACTTCGTTCAATCTTACTGCATAAGTAATTCTGTGATTATCATTTGGATGTTCAGTTTTTGATTCTCTATACTGTCCTAATTGATAAATGTCCATAGCACCTACATAAGTTTCATAATAACTCAAATTATGAGTATGTTTATTATATATTTTATTTTGCCAGTTTTCAAAAAATGCTCTTTGTCTTAAAAACTTATCTGCCATAAAGGTAGCTTCCAGAGAAGCAGAACCATAATTATATGCAAAAGGCATTTTTCTACCAGGTCCATATGGTGCAAAGTTTGTAGATAAAATGTTGCGTTGTGGAAATTTAACCGCACTACACATCAAGTTCACATTGTTTATCATATCATTTGTTTCTAAAGAATTTGGTCCGCCTGACTCATCACCAGCACCTCCTAAATTAGTTAATTTTCCTATAGGTGGATATAATCTAATTAAAAATCTATTGGCTTTAGAAACACCTTCACCCTTGTTTATTTCTGTTATAAACCTACCAATAGATGTACTTACATTAACACCTGGTCTATGTTTTGTTATTCTAGGGTCGCCTTCAACATTAACCAATGATTTATCTCTTGGAAGTCCTATTCGGATATCCATATTACCAATACGTTTGCCTGCTCTGAATATTGCCATTAAACTACTTTCCTACTGTCTGACCACACTCTTTGTGGTGTTGCTTTCTTAAATTGTTGTACAGGTAGATATACTGCAATTGCCATTTCATTAATATCTATTCTTAAAAAATTTGACCTAACGTGTTTCCACAAATATTTCTTAACTGTTGGTTTAATCATACTTATATTTTTAAGTGTATTATATGACGCATTTATTATTGTAGTACGGTCAAAATCTGTATTACTAGCATATCTTTGTAACTCTTGTAATAATTTAAATCTCAACCCATAGGGTAAATAATGAAAATTCAACCCTACAAACCCACCTCTAAATGTATCTATAGGCAACACTAATGGAAATATATCATAATAAGGTAATGTCTTTTTGCCTTTAGGGTCATAAAAATAAAAATTCAAACGACCTGCACTAGGTCTAGCATTCAACTTGCCACTTCTCATAAGAGTACGTGCTCCTGCCCTACCAGAGATAGTACTTACAGCATTTCTATACCAGGACGCTGCCTTTAACGCCCCCTTTTGTCTATCTATTATGGGGTCAAATATATTTACCATATGTATATTTATAATGAAAAAGGGCACCTATTACTAGGTGCCCTTAAAGTTTAACGTATTTTTGAGAGAGAAAGGTCTACTCTTCGTCTGCCAATTTACTAAAATAAGACAACGTATCGTCTTCCTCGCTAGCAGGTTTAGAGTGACTTACATCAACTTTTTTCACTTTACCGTTAGTCTGTTGTGGGAGGTCTACAGTCTCCACGGTACTGGTGTTTCGTGTTCCCATAATTACCCTATTCAGTTTCTCTTTGAGTTCGTCATAGGTTTTAAAATTACTAGGGTCCACAAAAGATTTTAAAGGATATTGTTTAGACCATATAGCTTTGATACTTTCATCATTTTCTGCTAATGGTTTCACTCCTTCAAATTCAGATTTGTCATAGTTCCAATAACCATCAACTTTTCTAATTTTCAGTTTAAAGTTTGCACCTTTCCAAAAATCAAATGGGTTGATTGCTTTTTCATCCTCAAATTGAGGTTGCATTGCTTCTGATATCTTATCAAATATTTTTTTACCATATCTGTATAAGAAAACTTTACCTTCATTTTCTGGATGTTTTGGATCGCTGACCATATAGATGTTAGAATAGTATGATAATTTTCTTTTTCTCTTACGAGCAATATCCTTATCACTATCTACACCTGTATTCCACAATCTAGTATTATCTTCACTAACTGGATCTTTAGTACTTAAAGTTGTTAATGAATTTTCAATGTACCAACCACCTTTGTCTTGAAATGCGTGTGACCATACTCTTTGCCAAGGCATTTCTTCCTTTTCAGACGCAGGTAAAAATCTTAAAACGGCATAACCATTTCCAGTTTTATCTAGTTCTGGTTTCCAGAATCTATCGTCTTGGTACTTACTCTTGTTTGATTGATCCTCAGGATTGAGGTTCGTTTCAAGTGCCTTTGTTATCTTATCAAAGTTACTTGATGATGATTTTAATGTTTCAAAATCCATATAATTATATCTCCTTTGTATTAATTGTATGTTGTATTTGTGTTAGCTATATTATCGCTATCTCTTTCTTATTTATACTCTCTAATATATCATAAACCTAGTATATTGTCAAGCTTGGAATAATCTATGTATTTTAGATTAGAAGTGCTATACCACTCTTCAATCGGTCCACTTACTTTATCTCGTCCATCATTATATAGATTAACCTTATAAAACTGTATCTGTGGAAACCTATTAAACATAATCTTCCATTGGTTAATCCAATTGATAGCAGGTGTAGGACTATTTCCTTCTGCTGTATAATGTTTAGTACTCTTATATAAGTTATTAAGAAATTTATTATGACTATATAAATCGTGTCCTACTAAAAATATTTCATTAGGTCTCTCTACTTTAGCAGCAACCAAACCAGATGTAGCACCACAAGCCCAACCGTGGTCTTTAGGTTCATCAATATCGTCTAGTGAATGTGAATAATCTGGCTCTTTAATCCAACTAACTTTAACTGTAGCGTGTTTAACGTTCTTTCTAGTTATATCTCCATCTTTTTTTAATATTGCAACAATACCTTCTAAATTACCACCGTGCATAACATATTGCTTTGAATCACCACGTTCATTTGTTATCAATATACCCTTTTTAACTGCCTCTTCAACATCTTCTACAGACAACTATCTGCAAGTACTTTATCATATGAAAATGCAGGCACAGGTGTCCAACCTCTAAAATAGCAAGGAACCTTTTGTGCATAACCACTATGATATATTTCGTGTATCATTCCGTGGTCAACGGAAGTTAAACAATCGCATAAATCAGGATGGTCTCTATAAATGGCATTACACCCATACATTTTACCAAATGGTTTATACTTGTATAAATCTTTATCTTTTCTACTCTCACCATTACCTATACAAAATACTCTATCTGGCATTTATACTATCCATCGCTTCTATTATTTCTTTAATAGTCCAAGTACCATTCATTTTCTTTTCTAAAGTTTCACCGTTTATCATCTTACAAAATGTCCAAAATAATTGATATGATTATGCGTCATATAAATGACAAAACTTAAATATATAAACATACAAGCAAGGTATAATATCATCCATTTCATTTTACTATCCAACTGCTCCCTCCATACTAACCTCTAATAATTTATTAGCCTCTACGGCAAATTCCATTGGTAGTTTTTGAAATATCTCTTTACAAAATCCTGTGATGAGTAAGTTTCTAGCATCTTCATCTTTTAATCCTCTTTGCATTACATAAAATAATTGTTCATCATCTAGTTTAGATGTAGTTGCTTCGTGCTTACAAGTACTTGATGAATTTTTATTTTCAATATATGGTACAGTATGAGCAGAACAATGACTACCTAACATTAATGAATCGCATTGTGTAAAATTTTTTGAGTTGTGTGCATTTTTCATAATTTTTACCAAACCTCTATATGTATTTTTAGAATGCCCTGCTGATATTCCTTTTGATATAATAGTTGATTTAGTATTTTTACCTAGGTGGATCATTTTAGTACCTGTATCTGCTTGTTGTCTACCAGTTGTTAATGCAACAGAATAAAATTCTCCTACTGAATTATCACCCATTAATAAACAAGATGGATACTTCCAAGTTATAGCAGAACCAGTTTCAAACTGTGTCCAAGTAATTTTAGAATTACGCCCTTTACATTTTCCACGTTTAGTTACAAAATTATATATACCACCCTTACCTGTAACTGGATCTCCAGGATACCAATTTTGTATTGTTGAATATTTTATTTCTGCGTCATCTAGTGCTACAAGTTCTACGTTAGCAGCGTGTAGTTGATTCTCATCCCTCATTGGTGCTGTACAACCTTCAAGGTAACTTACATAACTGCCTTTGTCTGCTATAATTAAAGTTCTTTCAAACTGTCCTGTATTAGCCGCATTGATTCTAAAATATGTACTTAACTCCATTGGACATCTTATTCCTGGTGGTACATATACAAATGAACCATCTGTAAATACAGCAGAATTTAAAGCAGCAAACGAATGGTCATTTATAGGTATAACTGAACCCATATATTGTTTTACAAGATTAGGATGATTTTGTACTGCTTCTGAAAATGGACAAAATATAATTCCTAATTCTGCTAATTTACTTTTAAATGTAGTTGCAACTGATACAGAATCAAATACAGCATCAACTGCCACACCTGCAAGTCCAGCCCTTTCAGCTAATGGTATTCCTAATCTTTCAAAATCCTTTTTAATTTCTGGATCAACATCATCATATGATTCAGGACCTGCTTTTGGTGCTGAATAATATGATATTGCTTGATAGTCTATTGGATTAATATCAAGATTTGCCCAATCGGGTTGTTTTAATATTTTCCATCTACGATATGCTTTTAATCTAAATTCAAGTAACCATTTAGGTTCTTTTTTAATTTTTGAAATCTGCTTTACTGTACTTTCATCAAGGCCTGGTGGTAATGTTACTGATTCAACATTTGTTGTAAAACCAGCATCATATTTCTTTTTAAGTTTCTCTTGAAGTATGTCCATTATCCTTTAACAAGTGGAACAAAAGTACACCCTATTAAATGTTCTTCTTTAACAATTGGTACACCTGCCTTCTCTTCTTTTTTAATAATCTCTACTATCTTGTCACCAACAGGCACAATCATTTTACCACTATCTTTTAATTGTTTAAGTAATTCATATGGTACTTTATCTGCCATTGCTGTTACAATAATTCTATCATATGGTGCGTGTTCTTCCCAACCATTGTGACCATCAGCTACTTTAAATTTCACGTGTTCATAACCTAATTTTAACAATAATCTTTGTGTTCTTTGTGATAATTTAAAAATTCTTTCTACTGAATATACATCTGTTGTTAATTCTGCCAACACAGCAGTTTGATAACCTGAACCTGTACCTATCTCTAACACTTTGTCTAAAGGTTTAATACCAAGTTGTTGAGTCATATATGCAACCATAAAAGGTTGTGATATAGTTTGACCATAACCTATTTCAAGTGGTCTATCTTCATAGGCAAATGCCCCACCCACACAAAACTTATGTCGTGGTACTTGTCGCATTGCATAGATAGTTCTCTTGTTGATTTTACAACCCTTGTTCATAAGAGTTTTAATCATTTGGTCCATATCTCTTTTCATTAAAAATAGTTAATGTTTATATTAACTCTCCTTTGAGTATTTGTTGTGTTTGTACCAGTATGTGTAACAGATGGATCAAAAAGGATTGCTCTGTTTGCAACACTATCAATTTTGGTACCGCAATCTTTAAACTTTGTGTAGCCATCACAAGTATTTAAAGCAAGCAAACAACCATTGTGTTTATAATCTGTATCTTCGTGCCAAGTATGTTCAATTAGTTTGCCTTGATTAGGATATGAATTTATTTTTACTCTTATCAATTCTTTCACCTTTAATTTAGAGGTAATTGGGTTCATTATTTCAAATACGTTTTTGTCCTTAAAGTGTTGAAACGTTTGATTGTCGTATAACGTATGAACAAAGAAAAAATAATTACCAACTTTCTTATCTTCATTTTCTATTTCCTGTGGGGTTTTATCCCAATCATACTGGAGATGGTTGAGTACTGGTCGTTCAAAATGAAACCAAGGAAAAGCATTACCCATTATCACTTCTTGCATTTCTTCAAAAATGTTTTTATCTAAAAAATTATCTATAACTTTAATCATTTTACTTTTTTCCCTACTGACTCTCTAATTATATCGTTATGGTCAAATTCTGCCCAATATAATTCAAAAGCAATACCGTCTTCCACACCTTCAAATTGATGATATTCTCCTGGTTTAATTCTTGTCCAATCACCAGCATTTAATAACGTTTCATCTACTAGTTCCTGGTCATCTTTCCAAACTCTTACAATCATTTTACCTGAAACAACATAAAAGCCATTCCATTTATATTTGTGTTTATGTTTAGAACATTTTATTCCTTTTTTAAAATCTATTCTATGAAATTCTAACACTCCATTAGCGTGTATTAATTCTGTAGAACCCCATATTTTTCCTGACTTCATTTTAAACGTTCTTTCCAAAACTTTTTTATCTTATTATAGTTAACTGTAAAATGTTGTTTTAACATTAAATAAGTTATTCTTTCATCTTCTCTATATTTAGAGTCAGTTATAACATTTAAATTTCTATGTTCTATTTCATCTTTAGGTATTAGTATCAATTGTGCTATTGGTGTGCCTGCTTTGATTAACTCTTCTCCTTTTGTGGAGTGCCAAAATATAGGCACCATAATACTACCTATTCCCATATCACAATCTAATACTCCTGAACAAGTTGTAAATCTAAAATCATCTAGGTAAAATGGGTGCAACATTAACAGATAATGGTCTTTAGGTATTCTTACCTTCCAAGGCATATTAACTTTAAGTATTTTCTTTAATGTGTCTTTCGGCCAGTTCTCATAAAAAGGATATAAATTTCCTTCTCCGTGATGATTAATAAACTCTTCTTTTACACCTATAGTTTTATCCTCTAAAGGTACTTGCCATCTATAAATTTCATCATCACCACCAATTACATCTATCTTAACGTCTTGATGTAGTCTTACAATATATCCTTGATTTCTATAATCAATAATACCTGGACATTTTGATGTATGTCTTTGTTTTTCTTTTGATAGGTAAGGTGAATTTTCAAATTCACTTCGTTGTGTCAATGTCCCAAGTTTTTTATAATCTTGCGCCATCTTAATCATCCATTTGTGTCTGTATTCACTTGCCTTAATTATAGGCATAGTCGTTTCAACACCTGCTACTTGTGCTATAAAATCAATTTTCATTTTGGAATCCTTCACGTATTGTTTCTTTTAATATTAATTGTGCTTCTACTTCATTGTATCTTAAAAATGGTTTTAACTTTTTGAGTTTAGAGGAGATATGAGGCCAGACAACTTTTTCCTTAATTTGTGTATCCCAATCTTTGATAAACGCAATAGTTTTATCAAGTATGATGGCGGTCTGGTAGTTAATTTTTTCTTGAATAAGTAATCGTAGCATTCTTGGGTGTTGACCATTATGAACGCCCATACCACTATCAAAAGTAATACCACGCTTGTTAAAATCGTAAACAATACGACCAAGGTCACCTCGTAAATTGTAATTAAAAGATTCCCCATATCCTTTGTATCGTAAGTAGGTTTTGTGTCCTGTATCTTCAAGTAAATTTCCTATCCATTTTTTATTATTACTTGCAAAATTAGAAACAAAATAATCAACAATACTATCTTTAGTATATCTAGTTGAAAGTTTATAAAAAAAATATCTATCATTTCGTCTTGTAAATTGTTCCAAACTCGCATTCACCTTTCCGTTATATTTATGATAGTCATAAGCACTTGTAGTAAAATGTAATTTAACTGCTACATATGTCTTATAGACATCAAATCCTCTATTTCTTGTATAACCTTCTACTACCCCAACATCAACCATCTAACAAATACCTTACACATATTGGAAAATGGTCTCTCATATGTTTTTCTATATTATGTGTCACCATTCTTGTTTCAACTTGAGCATTATCTTTATTTCTTAAATTACACACTCTACTAAACGCATATAAACTACCTGACCATAACCACTCCGTCATCATACATTGTGGTAATATCATACGTGCCATTTCAGGTGCAATACCTGACTCTAACATATCCTTATATGTATCTTTAGTAGTATCTATCACGTTCATAATATCATATTCTATTTCTTCTTTACTTGAACCTTGTTTAATATTCTTATCAGGTCGTTTTCTCCATACAAAAGGTATATAAAATTCTGGTTTATCTGAAACATATCGTCTGCTCACTTCATTCCAACTTAAACCAACTTGGTGTTTAACTAATTGTCTTGCAACAAAAACAGGTGCCTTAATTCTAAATGATAATGAGGCGTGAGCAAAAGGTGACCAGTGTCCGTGTACCGCTAAATATTTAATTAACTTTTCATCATTATCATCAAGTTCATCTTTAATTTTTGCAAATGACACTCTAGCAGCATTTACTACTGATAGGTCACTACCCATTTTATCTATAAGTTCAACGTCCATAAACAACTCTAATCATATTTTATTCTTTTTCCGTGTTCATCTCTACCATCTGGAGCATATAAAACTTTATAACAATCGTGTGTCTTATTCCATTCACGATATCTTGCATATCGTTCAAAGGTATCATCTTTTTGTTCTTCTTTATTCTTATCTATCATATATTGCCTCCAATGTTCCAAAATAAAATATCACCTTTAAGTTTTTCTATGTTATGTTCTAACCATTTCCACGCTTTTCTATCCCAAGTTCCGTTGCAAGGAAATGGTACTTCATAATCTTCCATCATATCATCAAATTCAAATTGTGATTTATAAACATTAATATTGCTAGAAGAAATAGAATGACTTTTATATTTTTTATTAATTGTATTCTCATTTGATACTGTAATAACTTGTGCTTGTTTAATAGAATTAGAAAATAAATCACTACCTGGTGCAAATGCTTGGACAATTCCTGAACTTGTTACACCTGACCCAGCAGAAATAACTAAATTGTCAACTAAATGTTTTTTAAATACTTCTTCAGCACGCCTTTTTAATGTATTAATATAATTAATATGGTCAAAAGCATACGGCAACATTTGTATATCTTTTTGTTTGGCATATGTCTTAACTCTATTATATAATATAGCCATCATATTAGGTTTTAATTCGTGGAACTCACAATCATTTTTTCTTGCTTTATTTAATATAAATTCTGAATATGTTTTTGATGGTGGGTATGCGTAAATAAATTTAATACCTTTTTGCTTACAAAGATATGATAATGCCCAACCACTCCAAGAACCATTGACAGCAAGATGTATTAATGGATATTTAGGATTTAAATTATCTAACAATTTATTAATACCAGACATTTTACCCCACGGTGGTAATACATAACCATCACCCATAAGGTCATCCCTTTTAACAAGTATCTTCCGACCTTTTAAATTATATTCTTTAACTGGTGTATTTAAATTCAACATTAAAACATAACCCTTTCACTCCGATTTAAAATAGGTTTTGAAATCAAACCATTCAAACAATCTTTTATTTGCTGTTCTAAATCCTCAAAATATGTTGTGTTATTTTCATATGAAAAATTATGTTCCCAAGCAGTATGTTTTGTATAGGTGACTTTACCTGTATCTAATATTTCTTTTCTATATTCATTTCCTAAAGTATCAATATAAGCGTGGGAGATATTATCTATATTATCTAATAATGCTTTATTATCTATAACATCTGACCGACTAATTGATATTAATTTACCTTTAAATTTAGAAAGAATATCATCATTAATAAGATGTTTATTTTTCTTTGGTGGGACGGTTACAATTAATGTATTATAATTATGCCAATAGAATCCATCTATATTTCTTCCTACTATTCTTATGTTATCTGATTTTACTTTTGACCCAACTGATCCATTACCTATTAATGCAATTTTATCATCATCTTTTATATACTGATTTATCCAATCAGCAGTTGGTTGTGCAAATGGTTTTGTAGTAACAACTCCTATATTTCTTCTCTCACATTCTTTAAGATTGATGTTATCATATCCGTGCTGGCGTACTACAATCCATTCTAAATTAGGAAATGCTTTATAAGTTTTTTCACCAACAACACTAAATTTTACTGATAAAACTTTTACATCTTTATTGATAAAATTTAGACTATCATATTGACCGTGAGATTCCCACTCATAATCTTTCAAAAATATTTCTGGTGCAAACTTTATATCTTTTTTATCTTTTAATATTATCACTATTCTTATCCATCATTAATCTCCAAATCCATCTATTGCTCTTGGATGAAATGCCTCTTTCTTTTCTTCTTCTTTCAATTCATCCCATAGCTTTTTCTTTTTTTTATATTCTTTTTCTGTCAAACTATGCCACCCAATACAAAGATTTGTTGGTGACCTACCACATTGACATACCGACATTATTCTTCATCCTCATCTTCTATCTCTTTTGTTGCAAGTTTAGTTTCCCATTTGTAAATTATGTTTGTTAAAGATTGAAAATGTGGACTAGCTTGTGCTACTAAACCATCCCTAACTTTTCTTATATCATCTAATAATTCTTTAATATCACTCATTGTGGTAATGTTCCTGGTTTACCACCTTTTAATAAGTTTAATTTTTGTGCTTGAAATTGGATTTTTTCTTTGAGTGGTTTAGTAATTAATCGTCCTGCTGATTCTACTTCAAAATTATTCTCTTCACAATAAAGTACTATAGCATCTACGTATGACATTCCTTTATGTTTCTTTACAACATCCTCTATAATCAGCGAAAATTCTTTTGAGTTCATTACATTACTATAACATATTTATATTAAAATGTAAAGCGCCTGACTTCTGTTGCCACCTGTCAGGCAAGGCCGTCACCTATTAACTAGGCAGCAAGAGCAAACTGTTCGTTTGCATTTATGATTTAACAGTACGTTGTCAGCGATTTAACTCCAGATAGGTTTAGTTAGTAGTCGATTCTAGCTCACCCCCTTACAGCACATTTTAATGTGTTCTAAATTGGTGGAGGTGGTGGGAATCGCACCCACGTCCTCACTAATTATTAACTATCCTTCAACGTCAAATTCATTAAATAGATTGTCCACCCAGTGCTTTTACATCAAATGTTAAATCAAATGATTTATATAACATACACGATTCAGCATTATCTAATGTTGACATAACTACAATTGATTCTTTATAAGTTGGATCAACATAATAACTCACTACAAAAACTACTGGTCCATCTGGTTTTGCTTTTTCCCTACCAACAGAAACATTTACTAATTTAAAATTGAATTTTTTAAGATAAGCGTCAATATCTTTACTAGCACCACATATGACAGGCAGTTGTAACCAATATAATCCAGGACCTTGTTCTGGTGCAGGTTTATAATCATAAGGAATATTTGGCATAGGATTTGCACCTTCGTGCTCCGCTACAGCAAACGTACTCATTGTTATGAGTATCGCTCCTACTAACGCTCCTATTATTTTGTCTAACATAAGTGACCTTCCGTGGATAAATTGAAGCCACTTTGTTAATGTTTTTGCTTGATTTTATCTTTGTTTAGTTCTTCGTAATATTTATAAAAGTATTTGATACTTTCTTCTAATTTTGGCTCAAAATCTTTTTTATTTTTGATAAAGGATCGCATTGTACCGTCTTCACCTGCCATTAATATGACAAGTTGTTCTATGCGTTTGTTAAATAACTCTTCATACATAATTGCATAGGCACAAGTTTGAATAAAGTAGTTTTCTATCCAATCTTCTTTACGTTCCTTGTTTGCTGTCTTAAAATCTAATACAGATAATTTACCATTGTAGTCAGCAACACAATCTACCTGTCCTGCAATAGTTAATTTGTTACTATACATTATTTCTTCTGACAGTTGAACATTATCAATTTGGTCTAAATAAGGTTTCATTAATCTAAACAAACCTAACGGTAAAACATCCCTTATCGCTGGTGTTTCACCTTTAAGATACTGTTCAACAAGTGTATGAGTTGCTTTGCCTCTACGTGCCGCTCTACCCATTTCCCAATTAGCAGCTTCTTCACCTACTGCCTTACGCCACTTCTCTAGTCCTTCTTTTTTCTGAACACCAAGTACAGTTGTAATGGATGGATAATTCCTACCATCTATTTGATAGAAACGAAAACCATCTATACGCTTACCTTTGGTTGTTGGAAGTTTTGTTTTATCTACAGCAACCCAATTAAACTCTTTCACTTTTTCATCCTCAATTCTTTTCTTAATGCACTTACTCTATACTTTAAACCATCAATAGTCGTGTACATCCATCCACAATCGTGTGGTTCTATTTGTTTTCTGAACCAAGTAATTGTTTCTTTTAATATTTCAATCTTATTTTTTATACTCATATTAATAATATAACATATCTTCTATGCTTTGTCAATGCTATATGCCTTTCATTGCGTACATATCAATGATTTTGTTCTTATCTGCGACAGTATCACTATTATACCAACGAGCAATCTCTCAGCTGGGGTCATATTTCTCATATAACGTCTTGCCATCTTCATTTCTATATGCCCTTAATACTTCTTTTCTATTGTCATCTGAATTCTTGTAAGAACAATGGATCCAGCCGCTGTGCGGTTCATCTGTATTATGGTACTCTAATATGAGTTGGTCAAAACCTAAATTTTCAATAATATATTTTGCCAATTCAGCATTCGCTACTCCAAATATTTCAAAGTCCGCTGCTTGCCCTTTAGCGTGTTGTGATTTAAGACTAGAACCAATTTTAACACATAACTCTGGAGAACGGTACCCACTTGATACAGTTACCACTTTCTTATAATGGTCTCTTATTGGTTGTAGTACTTTCTCACACAAATTTTTTAACGAGTCAATATGGTCTTCGCTAGGATTATTATTAATACCGTGTCTTTCTGCCGTCTGACTAGAAGTCAACTCCTTCAAAGAAAAATTTTCTGTTAAATGCATTTATTATCCTCTTGTTAATTTTAATATTTTTTCTATTTGACCTTTTATAATTGGACCTCTATTCGGCCAATGTATATAAGGTTCATCACTTTTTGATAAATTATATAAAAACGGTAATACAATCTTTTCAATATCTTTAAATTTTTGTAAGGTATCTTCATCACTAATTTCTTTTGTTACAGTTTCTTTATCATTTACTATTTGCATAATTTCGTTCATCATAGATTTAATAGTAGAAACATCTGATTTAACTTTAGATAGTTCTATGTTTGTTCCTTCTACTAATTTTGGGTCAATGCCAGGTTGTTCATCTTTAGGTTTACTAGATACTGGAGTAAAACCCCAATCGTTATCTAGGTCAAACCCTCGCATATAATCTGGTATATCTTTATCTGCCATTATTTTTTATTCCTTTTTAATTTATGTCTTTTCACCGTCTCCCTAGTTTTCACCTCTTTAATACTTGGTTTACCATATTTGGCTGCTAGGGGTGAATTTGGATGTGCTTCTGCTATTCTGGATAAGTTGTCCTTCCAACCTCCATCTGTTTTATAAGACATACCTTGAACACCAGATACTATATTTATTGGTTGTATGACTTGTACAATGTGTTTATTATTTTTAAGATAGTTTTCCATTTCTGTAATCATCATAAAGTCTACCCACACCTTACCAGTTTTTTTATTTTCAAACGTGTATCTTGGCATTTCTTAAATATTTCCTTTTGTACCATAAATAAAATTTAGGATTTGCCTCAAACTCTTCTACTACTTGTTTAGCAGATAATTGGTCCGACCTAATACAATCTGCAAGGTCTTGATACTTATTTTTTATCATATTTGTAAATATCTTTTGTACTCATTTTAGCAACTCGTTTTTCTGCCTCATAAATAACTTTATGCGTATCGGTCACGCTGTTTTCTTTTATTTTTCCTTCTTCACGAATTTTTTCCATTTCTCTTGTAATCATTGTACCATAATCAGACGCATTCATAGACCATTCCAAATCTTCTTTTTGAGATTCTAAAGTTTCTACCTTCACCTTTTTATCTTGTAAAGCTGGGTGTATATGTTCTATTGTCATTTTTCTTTCAATGCTTTCTTATGTCGCCTATCATATTCTGCTTCACTTAAAAAACCAAATTCATCATCAGCTGCCCCAAAGTTATAATATTTTTTAATCATAGGAGCAATCGTACCTTTTTGACGACCTCCTATATTTCTATGTATCCTTCTAGGAGTCCTATTAGTGTACATATTTTTTTTAGATGTCATTTTTCTTTTTTTCTATTTTAAAAAAGAAAGATAATGTTAATCTTTCTTCAAAAGTATAATCTAAACACGGAGCGTGGTATCTACCACCGTGATATAAAACTAGTCTATTTGGATAAGCACTTATATAAATGTCTGGCACTTTCTCCATTTGATTATTAAAAAATGCCGTGCCACCATCATATGCCTGGTCAAAGTACATCATACCTGCTATTAAAGGTTCAGACTCAGCTTCAGGTAGATAATCCCTATGTATAAAACCATATTTACCAAAATTTTGTGTAGATTCTTTTATTTCACTCAATATGATTCTTCTAGCAATTGTCTTGAAATCAGTAATTTTAGTTTGTAATATACTTTCTATATTAGTTTTGATATAATCGTTCTCTTTATCATATTGATTTTCATAACAAGGAAACGCCTGCATTCTATTGCCATAAGACGAACCTGCTGGTTGATGTACTTTGTCCCATTTCAAACTATCTAAATCTGATTTAATACTATTAAATTTTTCTTTTGTGAAAAAATTATAATGAATTGTTATTCCACCATCTAAAAGATTTTTAATCATTTTTAAAATGTTTATCTAAAACTTCAACAATTTCTGCATTATCGGACATTATTTTTAACTGCTTATTGATTTCTTCTAACACATCTCCGTGTGTTGCAACACCAACAGCATTACTTAAAAATATTTCAACATTTGCCCTTGCTTTAGATATGTTACCTTCAGCGTGGTCTTTTAATGCGTCCAATATTTGTTGTCTTTGACTCATATACCCTCCTAATGTAATGTTCTACTAGGTATAATGTTCATACCATACTTGTTTAAAACTTTTAATTGATAATCTCTATTCTCTGGTTTTTTCATAAGTTCTGTTAACTTCTTTTTCCACATAGTTTTCAACAACTCATTTTTAGCATTTTTTAATGCCGTTTCTAAATTGTGTATTCTATGCCAAAATATATGTTCACCATCTAACACGTTTATCCAATCTTTTATCATTATATCATTTCTCCTTCTTCTTGTCAATGTTTGTCTGCCCATTTTCTGGTGGATGTACTTTTACATCTTGGCATACATACTCTATACCTTGTTCAATTATTCTACTGACTTTACACTCATAACCAGTTATACGTGACAATACCATATCGTTAGTTGTGGGTAAATTTGCTAAACTTAAAGTAAAATCTACACCTGTCTTTAGTACAGACATAACTTTATATTCTGAATACGCACCTGTACTAGTCGCTAATAACGCTGGTGCTGTAGCGCCACACGCATTTAACAATAACAATAACAATAAACTAACTGTAAGCTTTTTCGCCATATTTTTTACTTCTCCAACCTGAATCAGGTGTAAACACATCTTTATTAGGGTCTGATATTTCTTTTATATCAGTAACCTTATGTGGAACAAAACGTTGTTCTATGTCCTTACCTGTATCACTATATACAAACGTTGTAATAGTTTTAGGTTCTGGAACATCTGCACCAAATGGTGTAGGTTCTAAATGTAATTTAAATTCATAACATTTACTACTTATTTCACTCATTTATTTCCTTTTTTGGTTTATAATTAGGGTCATTCCATTCCATTATCTGGTCTAATTTAATTCTAATCTCATCTGGATCCAAACCTAATTTCAGTAACTCATCTGTACCAATACTCTTAAAAAAGTCTTCATAATCTCTATTCTTTAAATCTCTCTTACCTAACTTTGCAAAAAATGTTTTGTAAAAGCCTTGCTTATCTCGTAAGTTTTTCGCCGTAGCTTTTGACGTAGCAGCAACCCTTTGCCAATTAATTTCTTTTGTTTCTTTTTTCTTTTTTGCTTCTTTCGCAATTTTCCTCTCTCTCATTGAAATATTAGCAGCAATCAATAACAATACTGCTAATGGATCAAATACAAATATCAATACTATAATTATATACCTAACTGCTTTATCAAAATGGTCTTTTGCTTGGTCCCCATATATTAATTCTGCAACATATTTAAGTGGACCTACATCTGCTTCTATCTTTAGTTGTGCTAATTCTAAATTACCTTTGTCTAATGTTAATTCTGCAATTCTCTCCATTGCAAATTTTATTTCGTTAGTTAATAATTCTCTCTCTTCTTTTAATTTCTTACGTTCTTTTAATCCTTTAGTAACACGTTCTCTAGTTATATAAACTTCTATTGCACGGTCTATTTGGTCTAACGTTAATTCTGCTCGTTTTATAACCTTCTCTTGTTGTATGACCTGTTTATCTATTAATGCTATATATACTGCATTATCACTTGTTGGTCGTACTTGGTCTAGGTGTGCCTTTGATAAAAAACCAAAGATACCCATACTTGTAACAAATACTAAAACAAGAACAGCAGTTGTTAAATATATCTTAATTGATTTTGGTAGTAATGGATTTCTCCAATTCTGATATAACCAACTGGCGGCAACTAACTTACCTACCTCTAAAGCAGTCCCCATAGCAATAATTGCTACAGTTGCACCTGCAAATAGAGTTGCTAATCCTACAATACTATACCCAGCGGCAATCGCTGATATAGCGATAGCAGAAAAAAATACTAATAAAATAAAAAGCATTATTTAGGTTTATCTTCTGGTAAAATTGTATTCTTTTTTAATAGATTTGAATTCTCCTCTACAGTTGCTAATACTTTTTCAATCTTTGCTATCATATCAATAACTCGTTTATCATAATCTTCGGTAGTTGAAAATTTATCTAACGTAGAGATTAACTGTACTGAATCCAATAGTTCACCTTTTTCTAATAATTTTGTTCTTAATTCTCTAAACTCTTTATATGCTGGGTGTTCATTTAATATTCTAATATATTCTTGAACACTATTACATTTTGTTGTAAAAACTCTTACACGCCAAGGTGTATCTTTACTCATACCTTGAGGTAATAAACCCTTACCCTTGTCCCAAGTCTTAATACCAAATAAATTATTTGCTTCTATAGCAAATCTACTTGTACCCCAACCACTCTCTAATGCCGCTTGTGCTGTCACCATTTGAATTGGTA
>Ga0207966_1000021_pt1 | contig 69141 bp, 64 predicted proteins | sample Knorr_S23_td_NAD_FD_185611 | JGI IMG/M metagenome (GOLD analysis project Ga0207966, IMG submission 185611) | Marine microbial communities from Southern Atlantic Ocean transect - Knorr_S23_td_NADW_ad_2500m_LV_B (SPAdes) (version 2) | ecosystem: Environmental > Aquatic > Marine > Oceanic | place...
TTTCTGTAGTTTATACCGACCCAGAGGGAAATATCATTGGAATTTCGAATACCTTATGTGAATATGCAGGTTGTAAAAATCCCGCGGCCAGCAATTTCTGTTTCGACTGTAATGTGATTGAGAACCTTACTTGTGTGGTTCCCGTAGAGTTTGAGTCGGTGATTACTGGGGTAAACATGTCCATTTTAATTCCCGTTAGTAGTGGCGCTGGGGTAGCAGTATCTGGAACTCAAGCCTTAGAGTTCGGCGATCAGATAGGAGCTTTTTATGGTGGCTTACAAAGCCCTAGTTGTGGGGGATTTGGGACTTATAATCCTAATGAGGCTTCTCAATTGGTTATTTGGGGTGCCGACCCTGGCGAGGATAACGGATTCCAAAATGGGGAGGAAATTACCTGGTTAGCGACTATATACGATGAGCTCTCGGCAACTACTAGTGTCTACGAGCTCGCTGTAGAACTCAGCAATGGAGCTATAGCTTATTCTCCTAATGGGATGGTTTCCATTATTTCCATTGAAGTATTAGGGGAGTATTCGGAGGGTTGTACCAATCCTGATTATGCCAATTTCGAAGCTTGGGCTAGCCAAGGGGATGCCGAAATTCTTTGTGTAGGCAAACTTGGTTGTACCGATACATCTTATGCCAATTTTGATGCAGAGGCAAGTGTTGATAATGCTTCTTGTATGGGGCTTTTCGGTTGTTTAGATGATGCTTTTGATGAGTACAATGCCTTAGCAAACACTGATGATGGTTCTTGTATAAGTATCACTGGCTGTATGTTGGCTTATGCTGTAAATTACAATTCCCTAGCCAATAAGCCTAGTGCATGTGATTTAAGCGCTGGATACCTAGGAGATGATAATAGCTTGATAAATCTACCGGAAAATGCTGATCTACACGCCGACTTAATCTATTTGCAAGAAACTATGTATCCTGCACTAGTGGAGGAACTCGGAAATACCATTGCCGATTATAATGCCCAAATTAGCACTATGCAAAATGCTTACGATACTCATATCGATTCGTTGAATGAATCCTACAGCACACAGATAAGTACGCTGATTTCTGACTACGATGAAGAAGTACTAGCCCTACAAATCATTAATGGGAATTTGAGTTCTAGTAACGATTCTTTGCAGAGCATTTTAGACAATACTGTATATCAGTTGACGAATGCTAATACGGACCTTAGCCAGGCAAATGTGGCTTTCAGTGAGGCCAATACAAGTCTTACTCAGGTAAACGAAGGCTTACAAGTTCAGCTAGACTCCATGTCGACAAGCTTTAATGATAATCTTGCTGAGGTTCTAGAAACTGCTCAGTCGCAAAATGACTCTCTGGCAAACTCGAACAGCTTCCTGACGGGCCTCAACCAAAGTCAAGCTGCAGAATTTCAGATTTCTTTAGATTCTTTGAACTTAGCGCATCAAACAGAATTGAATCAGGAAGAGGTAGATTATGCCAATGCCATAAATACTATTATGGCTGCTTTTGTGGATCAGGCTGATGCCCCAGATCCTAATTCAGAAAATCCTAATTCTATTGCTTTTGCCATTGCCGAGCTGGAACTGCTCTTCTCGCAAGAGATTATAAATCATGCACAGTCCGTTTCTGACTATAATCAGCAAATAGCCGATTTAAATAGCTTGCACCTAAATGAAACTACGCAGATAAATAGCCAGGCTACAGCCGACTCACTTGCTGCTGTTGCGCTTTTAAACAATACTATTAGTAGCTACGATATTCAAATAACTAATTTGAATACTGATCTTGAAGTCTTAAGCTTAGAGCATCAAAGCCAATTAGCTATCCTCGCAGAGGAAGATAGCTTAGAAGACCAGGCCTTCGAGCAGCAGATAGCCTATTATTCCGAACCGCTGAGTACCGACCTCGGGGCCGGATGGAATATGATAGGGTACTATTTACAGGAACCTACTGATGTTGCCGCTCAAACTTTCGATATTGTTGAAGATATTGCCTTGATTAAGAATAATGCCGGTGGATTCTATTGGCCTAGCTTCTCCTTTAATGGTATTGGTGAGTTCATCCCTGGGCAAGGGTATCAAGTTCGTATGGAGAACGAGGTCCTTGATTTCGATTTCCTATATACTTCTGAGCGCATAGAACTGACACCGATGGTGCCACAGTGGGCACAAGATATGGAAGTTGAGATTCATCCCAACGATATACGTAGCCTTGTACGCGTGGTAAACATGCTCGGACAAGAAGTGAATCCGGAATATGTGCCTCGTGGAACTACTTTATTGTATTTGTTTAACGATGGTACAGTAGAAAAGAAAATGACAAAATAATCTCGCTCTAATTAACAAATAGATTATTTGTGAAACACCTGCTCTTCGGACTGGGTGTTTTTTTTTGTCAACAGTTTACAATTCCTAGTTTGCAATTTTAACTAATCCCTATTTCCTACAACCTATTTCCCACTACCTAATACCTATTACCCACTTCCTACTACCTATTTCCTACCGTTAACTCATTCCATTAAGTTTAGTTCAATTTTGATGTTAACGTTTCACCTTTTTTCCTACATATAGAAGCTACAGAGTCCTCGTCTCTTATTCCTTCTATTACGATACTAATCATTACTTCTGATGAAAATACACCTCTTGATTGACGTTTGATATCTCTACTAATTGATGCTGATTTCTTTTTGCGTCCCAGGATGAGTCGTTTTCCATAGAAAAGTGTGACTTAAATTCACTAATTTACAGTCCAAATCTGCTGACCTTATACAGTAAAATGTAACGATTTATATCCTCATCACTACAGAGCTTATAATCTATAAAATGATATTTTTTAAAATTTGCAGAGTCTATATTAAAAAACCTATATTTGCGTACAGATTACACTTAATTATTTAAGTCATTTTATATAGATGTATAATCATCTATTAGAGTACTAATTTAGACGATAAAAGAAGATTAATTAAAGATACAGAAATTATGGTTGTTGGCATCTTAATCCTGGCATGTATTATAATTTTGTTAATGTATCTTAATCTGAAATTTATTAAGCATCCGAAAATGAAACGCAAGATTACAGAGCATGAAACTATTTTTAGTAATAAATACGTAGATGATGAGTGAGGATTACCACACATCGAAATTGAAGGACGCGGACATTGTGATCTTTGGTGGACTAGGTGATTTGGCTATTAGAAAAATATTCCCAGCCTTATTTCACCGATTGCAAGCGGGCCAAATCAATAATAATTCTAAGGTCTATGCTATCTCAAGGTCAGAACATAGTCAATCGGAATTTAAGACGATCCTTAAAGAAAATATTGGACACAGTTTAGTTGGTCAAAAATCTAAAGATATTGATCAGCTTGTAGACATGTGTGTTTATGTACAAGCCGATCTGACTGAAGATTCTGCTTTGTCTGAATTGAAGGCTTATCTGAGGGATGATGATGACATCGTTCGTGTATTTTATTTTTCGACACCTTCTTCAATCTTTGGTGACATTACGAAAAATCTTAGTTCAGATAATTTGATTAATGATCAGTCGCGAGTTGTTCTAGAAAAACCTTTAGGTTATGATTCTGCTTCCTCTAAATTGATCAATGATGAGATCTCAGCATTTTTTAATGAATCTCAAATATTTAGAATAGATCATTATTTAGGTAAAGAGACGGTTCAAAATTTAATGGTATTGCGTTTTGCTAATGATCTGTATGAAAATGCGTGGAACTCTAAAAATATTGAAAATGTTCAAATTACCGTTGCAGAAGAATTAGGGGTAGGTTCACGTGGTGGTTATTATGATAAATATGGTGCTCTTTTGGATATGATTCAAAACCACTTACTTCAACTTTTGTGTTTGGTTGCCATGGAGCCACCAAGTGTTCTTGAAGCGGATAATGTAAGAGACGAAAAGTTAAAAGTATTAAAATCGCTACGACTATTTGATGAAAAAATGGTTCAGGATCAGACCGTGAAAGGACAATACACACGTGGTAATATTCAAGGTGAATCCGTTTTATCCTATTTGGAAGATATCAATCAGTTCACTTCTGACACTGACACTTTTGTTGCTATTCGTGCAACGATCGACAATTGGCGTTGGGCGGGTGTACCATTTTATTTAAGAACGGGTAAACGGATGTCGAAACGTCATTCTGAAATCGTTATAAACTTTAAGAATGTTCCTCACAATATCTTCCCGGATCAAAAACCTATCGTAAATAATAAATTAATTATCAGCCTTCAGCCGGAAGAGCGAATTGAGCTCGTACAGACCGTTAAAGTTCCCGGTCCCGGTGGATACAGGTATAAACCAACATCATTAGTTCTTGATTACAGTTCCTCTTTTACGGATCGTTTTCCGGAAGCATATGAACGATTGTTAATTGATGTGATTCGTGGAAATCAAACCTTATTTATGCGTAAAGATGAGGTAGAAGCTTCTTGGGATTGGGTTGATTCTATTACAGAACAATGGAAACGTGCTAAAGTGAAAAATAAGTTGTACAATGCAGGGACTCCAGGACCCGGCGATGATGTATTGTTGGATGGACATGATTGGAATGAATAAAACCTATGTAAATCTGTGTGAAAGAGTTTTTTCTGATGTTCAAAAACTCGAGGATGTTTTGGCTGAAGAAATAATTTCTTCTTTGCAAACGCAGTTGAAAGAGCAGAACAAAGCAACATTACTTTTGTCGGGTGGAAGTACGCCCGTTAATTTATATTCTAAATTGTCACATTTTGACATTAATTGGGCGCAAGTTACTGTCGGTTTGGTTGATGAGCGCTATGTGCCGATAGATGATCCGAATAGTAATGAGAGGCTGATCAAAGCGTCTTTAATTCAGAATAGGGCATCGAAGGCTAAATTTAGAGGCATGGTGTGTGACACCACTGATCTTGACAAAAATTTAGATCTGGCAGTAGAGCAAAACAAAACATTTTGTGATGAAACGGCTTGTGTTTTATTAGGCATGGGTACTGATGGTCATACGGCATCATTGTTTCCAAATGATGAAAATTCCTTACTTGGTTTGCAAAAAGGATCGAATAATGATACCTTGTTATATACCAATTCACCTAACGAGCCAAAACAGAGAATAAGCTTTACAATAGGTAGCCTTTTAAACACAAAAAGACTCTTTTTATATTTTACAGGAGCGGAAAAAATGAAGGTCTTTTCTGATGCAAAAACGCATAATCAACCTAAAGCGACACCTATAGCTTCATTTATTCACCAAAAGGAGAGCTTACTAGAGGTCTTTTGGACTCATTAAAACATCTTATTATGAATAAAACGATTGTAGAAGTTACACAGAGAATTATAGATCGTAGCAAGAGCATTCGAGCCCAATATTTAGCTCAAATGAAGTCTTTAGCTGATGATAAAGTTTCACGTTCTGCTTTGTCATGTGGAAATATAGCACATGCTATGGCAGGTTGTTCGGATACTGAAAAAGATGACCTGACCGGTGAGCTTAAAGTTAATATCGGAATTATTACCGCTTATAATGACATGCTTTCTGCACATAAAACTTATGAGGATTATCCGAAGTCAATTCGGGAGAGTGCCCTAAAGTATAAAGCCGTAGCCCAGGTGGCCGGTGCTGTACCCGCAATGTGTGATGGTGTTACTCAAGGTGAGGCCGGTATGGATCTGTCTTTATTTAGCAGGGATGTAATTGCACTATCAACTGCCATAGGGCTTTCTCACAATATGTTTGAAGCAGGCTTGTGTTTGGGTATCTGTGATAAAATTGTGCCCGGGGAGTTAATTGGAGCCTTAAAGTTTGGATACTTACCAATTATATTTGTTCCCGGAGGCCCAATGAAAACAGGAATCTCTAATGACGAAAAAGCTAAAGTCCGTATAGATTATGCTGAGGGTATCATAGATCGAACTGCTTTATTAGAATCTGAATCTAAAGCATACCACTCTTTGGGAACCTGTACTTTTTATGGTACAGCGAACAGCAATCAGATGATAATGGAGATCATGGGCTTACAATTGCCCGGTTCTTCTTTTGTGAATCCTGATACGCCACTTCGAACTGCTTTAACAGATCATGCAGTAAAAGTTGCTACTGAAACGACAAACCTAGGTGAGAATTACAGACCGCTTCATGATATTGTTTCCGAAAAGACGATTGTTAATGCGATCATCGGTCTTTTGGCTACAGGTGGGTCTACAAACCTCACCATTCATTTAGTTGCCATTGCCCGATCTGCAGGTATACACATTACATGGGATGATTTCTCAGAGCTATCTGCTGTCATTCCATCATTGACTAAAATGTATCCAAACGGATCTGCTGATGTGAATTATTTTCAAGCGTCGGGAGGAATGTCATATCTAATAAAATCTTTGCTTGAGCATGGACTTTTACACGAAGACGTTCATACCATATTGGGTAAAGGATTAAAAACATACACCAAGGAACCATTCCTGAAAGATGGCGAACTGATATGGAGAGAAGGCCCTCAAAAATCATTGGATGAGTCGGTATTGACCTCGGTTGAAAATTCTTTTTCAAAGACGGGAGGATTAAAAGTTTTAAAAGGAAATATTGGTACTTCAGTTATTAAAATTTCTGCGGTAAAAGAAGAAAACTGGATCGTTGAAGCACCTGCTATCATTTTTGAAGACCAGGAAGAGCTTTTAGAAGCGTTTAAACGAAAAGAGTTAAATAAAGATTTTATTGCCGTTGTTCGTTATCAGGGCCCTAAAGCTAAGGGTATGCCTGAGTTACACAGACTAACCCCTGTACTCAGTATTCTTCAAAACAATGGTTACAAGGTTGCTCTTGCTACCGACGGTCGTATGTCCGGTGCTTCAGGTAAAGTTCCTGCGGCGATCCATTTGTCTCCTGAAGCAATGGATGGTGGATTACTCGCTAAATTGAAAGATGGCGACTTGCTTAGATTAGATGCTGTAAAGGGAGAGTTGATCTGTTTAAATGAAGCTGAAGTTCAAGCAAGAACAGCTCCGGAAATGCCTACCATAAGTCAGGAAGGTTGTGGTAGAGAATTGTTCGGAAATTTTAGAAAATTAGTACAACCAAGTGAAGACGGTGCATCCGTATTATTTTAGATTATTATGAGTCAGAACGGTATTAGAAAATTACTACTTGATAATCCGGTAGTTCCAGTTGTTAAAATTCAATCCTTAGAAGAGGTAGAGCCTTTGATTACTGCACTTCAAAATAATAACATCAATTGTATTGAGATAACATTGCGTACGGATTGTGCGATTGATGCTATTAAACTTGCAAAAAAATGTTCCAACGACAACTTTTCTGTTGGCGTAGGAACTGTTGTGAATACAAAACAGTTGGCTGAACTTGTGGATGCCGAAGTGGATTTTATTGTTTTACCAGGGCTTCAAAAAGAGCTTGTAAGTGCCTTACAAGATATTGATATCCCATTTTTACCGGGAGTTGTAACTCCAAGTGAAATGATGGAAGCTTTACGTTTGGGGTGGGATACACTAAAATTCTTCCCTGCGAATATTGCGGGCGGACTCAGTGCGCTTAAAACCTACTCACAGGTATTTCCACAACTGAAGTTCTGTCCTACCGGTGGAATAACAAAAGATAATTACCCTGAATATCTGGAACTAGAAAATGTGATTTCAGTAGGAGGTTCTTGGATACAAAATAGTTTCAAGAATTAAGCTACGAATTGTTTTCCTCCTGAAATTGATAAAAAGTGGCAGGTTTCCCTTTTTTACCTGTTTTGTTGGTATTGTTAGTCTTTACAATAACCCCATCTTTTAGAAGTTGTTTTCTAAAGTTCCGCTTATCGATTTTTTTATCTAGTATATCTTCGTGAAGCTTTTGAAGTTGGGGTAATGTGAAGTTTTTTGGAAGAAGAATGGACGACATTTGGTGATTTAATTCTTTTTTTAAGAATTCCAATGCCGTATCTACAATTTGATTGTGATCGAAGGCCAATTGAGGTATCTCACTTACCTTTATCCAACGTTTTTCATAATAACCCCCACGAGTAGTTTCATCGACCACCTCATCATCAAAATACGTTGCATCTGGTTTAAAATCTTGAATATTCACTAATGAGATATAACCAATCGTTATAACGCGTTCGTCAGGATGTGTTCTATATTTTCTCAGCCATTTCTGATCCTTAAGATATCTTAATCTGTTAGGGTCATTAAATATGGCAAATTGTTTAAGGTATATTTTATCTATTGAGGTTAAACTCTTTAATGTTCTTTTCGCTGCAGGATCCAATTCTTCATCATTTTTTATTAAATCACCAGGTAAGGATACATGATCTTCACTGGTGTCAAAAGAATTTGCACTTTCGTTTCTTGTAATTAATAGGACTTTTAAGTCTAAATCAGAATCATATCCAAAAACGACACAATCTACGGAGATATTTATATTTGACATAAACGAAAGTCTATACGCATTAATATATTGAGAATTTGCAATACGCTTAACTCAGAAGGACAAAAAGACGTTCTCTCATTTTAAGAAAGCGTTGGTGCCTTATATGTGTTTTAGTACTAAGCATACTCGGTCTAAAGTTACAAAAGTTATCTCAACGTCCTAATTTTTCTAACTTAACATCATCGGTATAAATACGTAATTGATAAAACCCTTTTTTGTATATTTTTAGAACACTCGACTTTAACTGGCTCTTATAGAATTCAATGCATAATTAGTAATATTCTCAGCCTAAGTTTATCGCAATACAGTACTATAATACAGTAGGGAATAAATTAGTACCTCTTATAGTCGGTCAATCATTTATTCTGTGTAATTTTGCAGTCTTAAAAATTGACCATGAAATCTATACGTAACATTGCCATCATTGCTCACGTCGACCACGGTAAAACTACCCTAGTCGATAAAATCATTCACGAATGTCAAATTATGGATCCTCGAAAAGAGACTGGGGAACTTATTCTTGACAATAATGATTTAGAGAGAGAACGTGGAATTACTATTCTTTCTAAGAATGTTGCCGCCAACTATAAAGACGTTAAAATCAACATCTTAGACACTCCAGGTCACGCCGATTTTGGTGGTGAGGTTGAGCGTGTATTGAAAATGGCTGATGGGGTTTTGCTATTAGTAGACGCCTTTGAAGGGGCGATGCCTCAAACACGTTTTGTATTAAGTAAAGCCATTGCTTTAGGTTTGAAGCCTATTGTTGTTGTAAATAAAGTTGATAAAGAAAACTGTACTCCAGACATCGTTCAGGAGCAAGTATTCGACTTGATGTTTAACCTTGATGCTACCGAAGACCAATTAGATTTCGTTACTATTTATGGTTCTTCTAAGCAGGGTTGGATGAGTACTGATTGGAAAAAGCCAACTACAGACATCACTGCTTTGTTAGATGCTGTTCTCGAAACTATTCCTGAAGCACCTTATAAAGAAGGTACACCGCAAATGCAAATTACTTCTTTAGATTTCTCTAGCTTTAAAGGTAGGATTGCTATTGGACGTGTATTCCGTGGTGACTTAGTGAAAGGGAAAGACTATATGCTATGTAAAGATGGCGTGAATAAGAAGGTTCGTATTAAGGAGCTTTTTGTTTTTGAAGGTTTAGGTAGAACAGAAGTTGATACAGTTCGATCTGGTGACCTTTGTGCTATTATGGGCTTGGATGATTTTGAGATTGGTGATACGCTTGCTGATTTGGAAAATCCAGAAGCATTGGAAAGAATTTCAGTTGATGAGCCTACAATGAGTATGTTATTTACAATTAATAACTCTCCATTCTTTGGTAAAGAAGGTAAGTTTGTTACTTCGCGTCACTTAAGAGAGCGTTTGTTTAAGGAAACTGAAAAGAACCTAGCCTTACGTGTTGAGACTACTGACTCTGAAGATAAATTCAATGTATTCGGACGTGGTATTCTCCACTTGTCTGTACTGATTGAAACTATGCGTCGTGAAGGTTACGAATTACAAGTTGGGAAGCCACAGGTAATCGAAAAAATAATCGACGGTAAGAAATGTGAGCCATACGAAACTTTAGTAATTGATGTACCAGAGGAATTCTCGGGTAAAGCAATTGAATTGGTAACACAACGTAAAGGTGACTTGTTAGTAATGGAGCCTAAAGGCGATTTACAACACCTTGAATTTGATGTTCCTTCGAGAGGTTTGATAGGATTGAGAAATAATATGCTAACGGCTACTTCTGGTCAAGCTATTATGACGCACAGATTTAGAGAGTTCTTGCCTTATAAAGGTGAAATTGTTTCTAAATTTAAAGGTGCTCTTATTTCTATGGAGCAAGGTGCTGCTACAGGATTTGCCATTAACAGATTACAAGATAGAGGCCGTTTCTTTATAGCTCCTACAGACGTAATTTACAAAGGTCAAGTTGTTGGTGAACACTCTAGAGATAACGATCTGGAAGTAAACCTTGTAAAAGGTAAGCAATTAACAAACATGAGAAAATCTGGTTCGGATGATGCAATGAAAATTGCTCCGAAAATTGTTTTCTCTTTGGAAGAAGCTATGGAATTCATCAGCGATGATGAATACCTAGAAGTTACTCCTGAAAGCTTAAGAATGAGAAAGATTAAATCTTAATCCTTCCTTCATCATATTTAAAGCGACTACGAAAGTGGTCGCTTTTTTGTTGTTTATAGATTTATATGTTAGTCGGGTTGTTTACTACTTAAATTGTTTTGCGCTTTTGTCTTGACACAAAACCGCGAAAAAGTCAAGGCTTACAAAAATCCGTTAGCCTGCTATTGTAAAGTTTAACTTCGGTTGGGTGACCTCCTCATAAACTCGGAGCTTCCCATTCTTACTAAATCTTTAATTCCATCAGAACAAACCTTTTTGAATGCCCTTTTCATCTTTTTCGTAGTCTAATAAATTAAGAGCCTAAAGATCTTCTGAAGCCTTGGAGGGAGATAAGCTTGTGATTTATGGTTTTGTTCCTAGAGCAAAAAGACCTTGAAAAAGCACACTTTCTTTGGTTCGTTTCTTTGGGTGAGCAAAGAAATGAATAAAGAAATTCATGAAAACACATTAGTAATGTAAATTATAGGAGCTATTTCATAAGCCACAAAATCACATTAGCAGAACTCCCAATCCTAAAATTCAAAACCAGCTAGCTACTACCTATTACTAGCTAATAAATCTTATTTTAGCTTTATGAATATAGCCATTATCGGCGGGGGAGCAGCGGGCTTCTTTGCAGCATTTTCAGTGCGTGAGCATCATCCCAATGCGGTGATTACTATCTACGAGAAATCTGATAAATTACTATCGAAGGTAAAGATTTCAGGAGGAGGGAGGTGTAATCTTACCCATGCTTGTTTTAAACCTAGTCAGCTTAGTAAATTTTATCCTCGAGGAGAGAAGCAACTAAAAAAAGCTTTTTCTCAATTTAACACCAATCATACGGTGGAATGGTTTCAAAGTAGGGGAGTTGAGCTTAAAGCCGAAGCCGATAATCGCATGTTTCCGGTAACAGACAATTCTCAAACGATTATCGATTGCTTTTTAAGAGAAGCTCAGCAAAAGAAAATCACCATTCTTCAAAAGAGTCCAATAACAAAGATCTTAGCTAAAGGAGAGGCTTTTGAGCTTCAATTAATGACGAAGAGCGTTGATGCGGATAAAGTAATCGTTGCGACAGGGGGGAGTCCTAAAATCAAAGGATTTGAATGGTTGAGCGATTTAGGGCATCAGATTATTGCTCCAGTACCTTCCTTATTTACTTTTAATATGCCTAAAGAGCCGATTAAGAAACTTATGGGATTGGTGGCTGAGAATGCCACCGTGAGAATTCAAGGCTCTAAATTACAGTATACAGGACCTTTATTGGTGACGCATTGGGGTATGAGTGGGCCCGCCATTTTGAAATTGTCGGCTTGGGGAGCTCGCTTATTAAACGACTGTAATTATCAGTTTAAAACTCAAGTTAATTGGGTTTCTGCAAAAAATGAGGAGGAAGTCTTCAAGGTTATTTCTGACTGTCAATTAAGTTATCACAAGCGAAAAATTGTCAATCAAAACCCTTTTTCGATTCCGAATAGATTGTGGTTATTTCTATTAGATAAGGTTGGCATTGGTTCTGAGGTCATCTGGGCTGACTTGAATAAAAAGAGTAGAAACAGATTGGTAAACACCATATTTAACGATGTGTATGAGGTGTCGGGGAAAACTACTTTTAAAGAGGAGTTTGTAACCTCAGGAGGTGTTAGTTTGGCTGATGTTGACATCAAGACTATGCAAAGTAGAGTGTGTGAAAACCTGTATTTTGCTGGTGAGGTTATTGATATAGATGGAATTACAGGAGGTTTTAACTTTCAAGCCGCTTGGACAACGGGCTTCATTGCAGGGAAACTAATAGACTAATCATATGGATTTAGCTTTTAAAAAAAGACTTCACGAGCATTGTAGCTCCCTAATTCAGGAGAGAGTTAATCGTATTCAAACTACCCTTAATTCTGCTCAGGAATCTATAGCTAACGATTCTAAAAGTACGGCTGGTGATAAACACGAAACCTCAAGAGCAATGCTTCATCTAGAGCAAGAAAAAGATGCCTTGCAATTAGTTGAAGCTCAGAAATTACTCAGAATAATTTCTCAAATAAATTTAGTTGAAAGCTCTAGCGTACAAATGGGCTCTTTGGTACAAACCGATAAAGCCTTGTTTTATATCTCTGTAGCTATCGGTAAAATTGAATTTGAGAATCAGCAACTCTTTGCTATATCTCCAGTATCTCCCTTAGCACAAGAATTTTTAAATGCTCAAGATTTAAGCTCTATCAAATTTAACAATACAGTTTATTCGGTAGAGGCTATTGTTTAATGGTTTCTAATTATTTGTAAACATCAATGAAGTATAGAGTCTAAGTTTATGCTGAAACAAGAAAAATCTCAATTCGAATTTATTGCTCTAATGGCCTCTTTAATGGCTATGGCGGCATTATCTATTGACGCTCTTTTGCCAGCGATGTCAGTAATTGGTGATGTTGTTGGGGTAACTGACGCTCATGATAATCAATTATTGATTACCATGATTTTTTTAGGCCTCGGTATTGGACAGCTTTTTTTCGGTCCATTATCTGATAGTTTTGGGCGAAAACCACTTGTGTATATAGGCTTTGTAGTTTTTATTCTAGCGAGTTTTGTTTGCGTTTTTTCTACGAGTTTACAAATGTTAATCTTTGGGAGGATTATGCAGGGGGTAGGCTTGTCTGCTCCAAGAACCATTAGTTATTCTATGATTCGAGATTTATATGAGGGCGATCATATGGCTAAAATCATGTCTTTTGTTACAGTTGTATTTATTATTGTTCCTACCCTTGCTCCAGCTTTGGGTAAGTATGTGCTCGATTATTTTAATTGGCAAGCAATATTCTATTTTCAAATAGTTTTTTGCATTTTGGTAGCATTCTGGTTTGGCCTTAGGCAAAAGGAAACTCTTACCAGTGCTAGTAAAACCCCTTTTACAAAAACACTTTTTGCTTCAGGATTTAGGACCGTTGTGAGTTGTAAATCTACTATGGTTTTTACCATTATTTCAGGTTTAATAATGGGATCTTTCATGTTGTATTTAAGTGCATCTCAGCAAATATTCGAGCAGCAATATGGCCTGGTCGAAGAGTTTCCTTACGTCTTTGCTGGATTGGCATTAGCTTTTGGTGCCTCCACATTTTTAAATGGTAAGCTTGTGATGAAATATGGGATGGAAAAATTAATTAGAATATCCTTATACACTTTTACCTTAACAGCTCTCGCTTATATACTGTTGTTTTTTGGCGAGTCGAATCCAAGTCTTAGGCTGTTAATTGGATTTCTTTTAGCCCAATTTACTTCACTCGGTTTTCTGTTTGGAAACTTAAAGGCAATTAGTTTACAACCTCTCGGACGAATTGCTGGTATTGGTGCTGCTATTACCGGTTTTATTTCAACTTTAGTTGCAGTTCCTATCGGAATCTTTCTGGGTACCTTTATGCAACAGACTACTTTGCCCTTGTTTATGGGCTTTTTTGCCTGTGGTCTATCTTCTTTAATCGTTTACAACTACTATAAATGATTAACTAGTGGCTTGGATAATTAAACACCATCACAATCCGATAATGTATATTATGTATAATTTTGCATTTAAAAGAAAAGCGAGAATCAACTCGCTCTTCTATTCTATTTATTTAGAAAGCTCTTTAATCTGAGCATTTATTCGTTTCCAACAGTCAATATCATCTGTTTGGTAACAAACTTCTTTCAAAGCTTTTAAAACGTTTATATCCATTCCGTTAATACGAACGGCTTCCTCTAGATAAGGCTTGGCTTCTTTGTATAAAGTATTTCTTTTCTTTTTAAGACTGTTATATTTTTTTTGGTCAGCAGCACTTAATCCAAGATTATTCATCTTTTCGATTACAGCAACTGTTTGGTCTAAAAATAATCCAGCCAAGTTGTTGTAGGCATCAAAATAATCGGCATCAATCTCAATAGCTTTCATATAAGCCTCTTTAGCCGCGGCTACATTCTTAATATCGGCATTGGTTGATCCTTTGGCAAAGTGTAAAGTTGCATTGTCTGGAGCGGCTAAAATAGCTTCATCTAACGATCGCAACAATTCATCGGTGTTATTTTCTGCTAAGTAATAGTTTACTTCTTCGAAAATCAATCCCGTATGGTTTGGTACTGCAAGCCTTGCAGCTTTTATAGCAGCAAATTTACCTTCCTTATTAGCTAGTTTACCATATTCTTTAATTACCGATAAATGGTAATCTCCTTTTGTAGGGTCGAGTACAATTAGCTTATTCAATAATTCAACCGCTTTCTCCGAGTTTGATGCTTGAATAGCCATCAAAGAAGCATTGAATAAATTAGTGGTATCAACTATACCAATACTCGGATATGCATTTATTTCCACCAATTTCTCAAACATTATTAATGCTCCAGCAAAGTCTTTCTCTTCGTATTTGATGTATGCAATTTCGTTGTATGCAATAGTACACCTCAACAATTCGTTGCTAGACTTTTTGCTATACGAACTTCCACCTTCGGAATCAACTTTAAAAGCTTCAGTTGCCGTATTTAATAGTGCTACCTCTTTTGTGTCGTTGTATATTGAATAGCAAATCAAGCCTCTGTGGTGATAAAATTTACCTAAATCTTTATCTTTAAGGCTACCACCATCGTTTAGTTTAGCTTCTACTTTATCTATATACATTTTAGCAGTTGCCATATCTTGCTTGCGGTACGATAAAATAGCACTTGTAAGCTCTGCTTTCTGAGCAAATGCTTCACCGACAAGTAAGGCTATAGCAGCAATAAAAATCCCCTTTTTCATTTTAGGCTTCTTGGTTATTATCATTTATGTTTTCTGCTGGAGCATTCTCAGCCGACACTTCAGCACCTTCTTCCATATTTTCTGGAAGCTCTTTCTCGTCATCTTTATTTACTTTTGCTACAGCAGCAATTTGTTCATTCGATTTAAGTGTGATCAGTCGAACACCTTGCGTTGCTCTACCCATTACGCGCATATTATCAACGCCTAATCTAATGGCAACACCAGATTTCTTGATAATCATCAAGTCGTGCTCGTCGACAACATTCTCAATGGCTATTAAATCACCTGTTTTTTCGGTAACACTAATAGTCTTCACACCTTTACCACCACGGTTAGTGATTCGGTAATCCTCGATATGAGAACGTTTACCATAACCGTTTTCTGATACAACTAGTACATTCGATTCGGTATCGTTCACGCAAATCATACCTATTACCTCGTCCTGCTCGTCAATACGGATACCTCTTACACCAGTAGCATTTCTACCCATTGGTCGTGTAGCATCTTCGTGGAAACGAATTGCCTTACCAGATCGTGCAGCCAACATAATGAATGAATCACCTGTAGTAAGTTTCGCCTCTAATAGTTGATCGTCTTCGCGAATACCAATGGCATTAATACCATTAATACGAGGTCTAGAATAAGCTTCGAGTGTAGTCTTTTTGATAATCCCACGCTTCGTACACATAATAATAAAGTGATTATTAATGTATTCTTCGTCTTTAAGGTTGTCTACGTTTAGGTAAGCCATCACCTTATCGTCTGGCTCAATATTAATTAAATTCTGTATTGCTCTACCTTTAGAAGTCTTAGAGCCTTCAGGAATCTCGTATACTTTCAGCCAGAAACACTTTCCTTTTTCAGTAAAGAAGAGCATATAGTTATGGTTTGTTGCCATAAAGATATGTTCTACAAAATCCTTATCTCTGGTAGTAGCTCCTTTAGAGCCTACTCCTCCTCTACTTTGAGTTTTGTATTCAGTCAATAAGGTGCGCTTAATATATCCTAAATGCGAAATTGTAATCACCACTTCAGCATTAGGAATCATATCTTCGATGCTTAAATCGCCACCAGCATATTCAATTTCAGTACGTCTTTCATCACCGTATTTCTCGCGGATTTCAATTAACTCATCTTTGATGATGCTCATACGTAGAACTTCGTCACCTAAAATACTCTCTAAGTGAGCGATGATTTTCATCAATTCAGTGTGCTCCTCTTTAATCTTATCTTGCTCAAGACCCGTTAATTTTTGAAGTCTTAAATCAAGTATTGCTCTCGCTTGAATTTCAGTAAGCGAATAAGTTTGCATTAAAGCCTCGCGAGCAATTTCAGGTGTTTTAGAGGCTTTAATCAATGCAATAATTGCATCAAGGTTATTTAAAGCAATTAATAAACCTTCAAGAATATGTGCTCTCTTGTTTGCTTGTTTGAGTTCGTATTCTGTTCTGCGAACAACTACTTCGTGCCTGTGTTCAACAAAATACTTAATCATCTCTTTCAATGTAAGTAACATCGGGCGCCCTTTTACAAGGGCAATGTTATTTACTGAGAATGAGTTTTGTAGAGAAGTGTATTTGTATAGTTTGTTTAATACGATATTTGGAATGGCATCACGTTTAAGTATATAAACGATACGCATACCATTACGGTCAGATTCATCGCGAATATCAGAAATCCCCTCCAGTTTTTTATCGTTAACAAGATCAGCCGTCTTTTTAATCATGTCGGCCTTGTTAACCATATAAGGAATCTCAGTAACGATAATACAATCGCGACCATCGATTTCTTCAAAAGCAGTTTTGGCTCTCAGTACAATTCTACCTTTACCTGTTTCGAAAGCACTTTTAACACCATCATAACCGTAAATGGTACCTCCCGTAGGGAAATCAGGAGCCTTTACATAGTTCATTAAGCCCTCTGTGTCGATCTCATTATCGGCTATATAGGCGATAATTGCATTTGTAACTTCCGTAAGGTTGTGAGGTGGCATATTGGTTGCCATACCTACTGCAATACCAGAAGTTCCATTTATAAGTAAATTTGGAATTCTTGTTGGAAGAACCGTTGGCTCTTGTAGAGTATCATCAAAGTTTAGTCTAAAGTCAACAGTTTCCTTGTCGATGTCTTTCAACATCTCTTCAGAAATTTTCTTTAGTCTTGCCTCAGTATAACGCATGGCAGCCGGACTATCACCATCTATCGAACCAAAGTTACCTTGTCCGTCAACGAGCATATAGCGCAAAGACCACTCTTGAGCCATACGCACCATAGAGTAGTAAACAGATGAATCACCATGTGGGTGATACTTACCGAGTACTTCCCCGACAATTCTTGCCGATTTCTTATGAGCACCAGTAGCTCGAATGCCTAGTTCATGCATTCCGAAGAGCACTCTTCTATGTACGGGTTTAAATCCGTCTCTAACATCTGGTAAGGCACGTGAAACAATTACAGACATCGAATAATCGATGTAAGCTGATTTCATTTCCTCTTCAATATTTATAGGTATAATCTTTTCTCCTTCGGCCATCTGAGAGCTTTTATGGTTTGTATAATTCTCTTTTTTATAAAGACATACGAATATAGGACAAAATGCCCTTAGGAAAAGGGATTTGTTGAGGAAATAATTAACAATTCTTAGAGCTTAAATGTTAAAAAAAGGAAGCATTGATTGCCGTTTTTTTGTAAAAGCTCATTATCTTTGAGATAAGGCGATTATTGATTTAAAATTGAAGGTTATGGATGAAAATTTTTCACCAAGAGTTAAGGACGTAATTCAATATAGTAAAGAAGAAGCATTACGATTAGGGCACAGCTATATTGGGACCGAACACCTACTACTAGGAATGATTAGAGAAGGTGAAGGAATGGCGATTGATATAATGAACGGTATGGGAATGGATGTGAAGGCGCTGAGAAAGCGAATTGAAAGCATTATTACTACCGAGATAATCACGAAATTGGGTAAAACACCTAGCCTACCGCTAACCAAACAAGCCGAAAAGGCGCTTAAGACTACTTTTCTTGAAGCTAAATTGTACAATAGTGAGTTGATAGGTACTCCTCACCTACTACTTTGTATACTTAGAAATGTGTCCGATCCTATGTCCCAATTGTTAGAGCAATTGGGCGTGACTTACGAGGGAGTAAAAGAGCAATTTGAATTGCGTACTGACGATGATCCAGAAGAAGATCCTATAACCGGAATGTCATTTGTTGATGATGATGATGATGATGATGAATTTACAGGGCCCAACCCTGGGGATTATCGCTCTCAAAAGAAGTTTAAAGGAACAGTAAAATCTAAAACGCCTGTATTAGATAATTTCGGTAGAGATCTTACTAAAATGGCCGAAGAGAATAAGTTAGACCCTGTTGTTGGTAGAGAAAAGGAAATTGAAAGGGTTTCGCAGGTATTATCAAGAAGAAAGAAAAACAACCCACTATTGATTGGTGAGCCTGGAGTAGGTAAATCGGCAATTGCTGAGGGATTAGCTTTGCGCATTATTCAGAAGAAGATTTCTAGAGTGCTCTTCGATAAAAGAGTAGTTACTCTCGACTTGGCTTCACTAGTTGCAGGAACAAAATATAGAGGTCAGTTTGAAGAGCGCATGAAAGCAGTATTAAATGAGTTGGAGAAGAATACCAACATCATTTTGTTTATTGATGAAATTCACACTATTGTAGGTGCAGGTGGAGCCACAGGAAGTTTAGACGCTTCCAATATGTTTAAGCCCGCTTTGGCTCGTGGTGAAATTCAATGTGTAGGAGCTACTACTCTAGATGAATACCGTCAGCATATCGAAAAAGATGGCGCCTTAGAAAGAAGGTTCCAAAAAGTATTGGTAGAACCAACGAATGACGAGGAAACACTTCAGATTCTACAGAATATTAAAGATCGATATGAAGAGCATCACAATGTAGTATATACCGACGAAGCTCTAGAAGCTTGTGTTAAATTAACAAGTCGTTATATATCCGATAGATATCATCCGGACAAGGCCATTGATGCACTGGATGAAGCCGGCTCCCGAGTACACATCACCAATATACAGGTCCCAAAGGAAATCACTGCTTTAGAAGATCGTTTACAAGAAATTCGCGATCAGAAAATTATGGTGGTGAAAAAACAAAAATATGAGGAGGCTGCTCGTCTGAGAGATGTTGAAAAGAATACCGAAAACCAATTACTAGAAGCTCAAATAGCTTGGGAAGAAGAAGTGAAAACTCATAAGGAATTGGTGACCGATCAAAATGTTGCCGAAGTTATTTCGATGATGACAGGGGTGCCTGTAAGCAGGGTTGCCGAAAAGGAAACCACTAAGCTATCCTTGATGGCTGCTGAGCTTAAGAAAAGTGTGATCGGTCAAGATGAAGCTGTTGAGAAGATTGTAAAGGCTATTCAAAGAAGTCGTGTGGGATTGAAAGATCCTACAAAGCCTATTGGTTCATTCATTTTCTTAGGTCCTACTGGTGTTGGGAAAACACAACTGGCTAAAGAATTGTCTAAGTTATTGTTTGATTCTGACAATGCTATGATCCGCATCGATATGAGTGAGTATATGGAGAAATTCGCTATCTCTCGCTTGATTGGCGCTCCTCCGGGCTATGTTGGTTACGAAGAAGGAGGACAGCTTACAGAGCGTGTTCGTAGAAAGCCTTATTCGGTGATCCTTTTAGATGAGATTGAAAAGGCACACCCCGATGTGTTTAATTTACTATTACAAGCCTTAGACGACGGTCAGTTAACTGATAGTCTTGGAAGGAAAATCGACTTTAAGAACACCCTTATTATTATGACTTCGAATATAGGTACTCGTAAGTTGAAGGATTTTGGAGCCGGTGTAGGATTTAGTACTTCGTCGCGAAAAAGTAATTTGGACGAATACACCAAGAGTGTTATCGAAGGTTCTTTGAAAAAAGCCTTTGCGCCAGAATTCTTAAACCGTATTGATGATGTGGTTCTGTTTAATACCCTAAGTAGAGATGATATTCATAAGATTATCGATATCGAACTTGATATGCTTTTCAATCGAATATTGGATATTGGTTTTACTTCATCTATTACTGACCAGGCGAAAGATTATATTGCAGAAAAAGGTTATGATGCTTCCTATGGTGCACGTCCTTTAAAACGTGCTATTCAAAAGTATATTGAGGATGCCTTAGCTGAGAGTATTATTGCTAAGGAAATTGTAGATGGCGATAAAGTGTCTATCGCTCTTGATAAGAAAGAGGATAAAATAATCTTAAAGATTACAAAACCTCGGAAAAAGAAAGACCTGACTAAAGGGTCTACTAAAGACAAAAATTAGACTAATAAAAAAGGAGCCCTAGGCTCCTTTTTTATTATCTGAGTGTAAGTTATTAGTCTTCTTTAGTAATAAAGTTATCCATTACTTCTTGGCTTACACCTGTATAAGAAAAACCTCCGTCGTGGAATAAATTCTGCATGGTAACCATTCTCGTTAAATCAGAGAATAAAGAGATTACGTAGTTCGCACAGTCCTCTGAAGGTGCATTTCCAAGTGGCGACATCATATCAGCGTACTTGTAGAAACCATCAAAACCTTCTACTCCACTCCCTGCAGTAGTCGGGGTTGGCGATTGAGAAATAGTGTTTACACGAACTTTCTTTTGCGTACCGAAGTGGTAACCAAAACTACGAGCAATAGACTCTAAATAAGCCTTATTGTCAGCCATGTCGTTATAGTCAGGGAATGTTCTTTGCGCAGCAATGTATGAAAGCGCTACAATAGAACCCCATTCGTTCATAGCATCCATATTCATAGCTGTTTGCATTACTCTATGAAAAGACATAGCCGATACGTCCATACCTTTCATCATAAAGTCGTGACTAAGCTTTGTATAGTGCTTTCCTTTACGAACGTTTATAGACATCCCTATAGAGTGTAAAACAAAATCGATTTTACCTCCAAGAATTTCTTGAGCCTTTGTGAATAGGTTTTCTAAATCTTCCATTGAAGTGGCATCTGCAGGAATGACTTCTGCATTACATTTTTCAGCCAATTCATTAATAGTACCCATTCTCATTGCGATTGGGGCATTGGTAAGGACAAATTCAGCTCCTTGTTTTTTTGCTTCTTCAGCAACTTTCCAGGCAATAGACTTGGAGTCGAGTGCTCCGAAAATGATACCTTTTTTACCTTTTAGTAGCATGTTTTTGTCTTTTTAATTTTTGACAAATATAATTGAAATTCTGATGTAGCAACTTATCCTGTCATCAATGATTTGGCATTTTCTATAGCTGCCTCACTAATTCGTTCACCACTCAACATTTTAGCTAGTTCCTCTATGCGTTGTTCTTGTTCTAATTTCAAGAACCTTGTTTGACTAAACCCTTGAGAATCTTCCTTTAATACTCTAAAATGATGACTTGCTTGAGCCGCTACCTGTGGGAGGTGGCTGATGGCGATCACTTGTATTTGGCTCGACATTTCATATAGCGTTTTTCCAACTTTTCCTGCAACTTCTCCAGACACACCAGTATCAATCTCATCAAAAATGATCGTTGGCAAATTCAAATGCTTTGCTAAAAGTGCTTTTATACAAAGCATTAAACGAGAACTTTCCCCTCCCGATGCAACTTTAGAGAGTTCTTGTAATTTCATTCCTTTATTAGCGGTGAATAGGAATTTAGCTTGATCTTTCCCGTGCTTATTGAATCGATCTAAAGGTTTTAAGTCAATCTTAAATTGAGCATTTTTAATCCCTAAATCCAATAGCTTATCAATAATATAGTCTTCAATCTCTTTTAAAACGAACTTTCTATTGGCTCGTAATTTATCAGCTAGATTGGATAAGAGGGTCTGCTCATTATTAATTTCAGATTCAATTTTGGCAATATTCTTTTCTACATTTGATAGTGAAGAAACTTTTTGTTTTAAATCAATTTCTAGCTCTAAAAGTTCATTAAAATCTATAACACGATGCTTTTGCTCCAAGTTGTTTATTAGGTCTAACCTTTCACTTATTTGCTCTGGGTTAAGTTCTTGAACTTCCAATTGTTCAGCAAGTATTTCACTATCCTTAGAGATTTCTTTTAAGTCTATTAATAGGGATTGTAATCGATCCTTGAGCTGTTGATAATTACTGTCTATTCCAGCTATCTTCTGTAAGCCTTGAGCAATAGCGTTAAGTTGAGAGTTTATAGGATCCGATTGGTGATTGTTTTCCAGCGTATAGGAAACTCTTTGTAATGCCGAGAGAACCTGTTCTCTATTTTCGATTCTTTGGAACTGAGTATCTAATTCTTCTTTTTCTCCCGCCTTAAGATTTGCAGCTTCTATTTCTTCTAAAAGAAAAGAGTAATAATCTAGTTGATTTTTAGAGTTTTCTCCTTGCTCAAGGACTTGTTGTAATTCTTTTTGAAGCTTTGTTAGAACTTTGTAGCGTCCTTGATACTCTGAGAGTATATTCTGATGATTATCATAACGTTTTAAAGCAAGTGCATCTATCAGCTTTAGCTGAAAGTGCATCTCGTTAAGTAGATAGCTTTGTTGTTGCGAATGGATGTCAATTAAATAGGAACACAATTCTTTGAGTATTTCCAAGCGCACCGGACAATCGTTAATAAAAGCCCTTGACTTGCCATTTGCTTGAAGCTCTCTTCTTATTAAGGTGTTATGAGCATCGTAATCCAAGTCTTGTGACTCGAAAAAAGATTCTAATCGATAATAATCAATGTCAAAAACTGCCTCAACAATACATTTATTGGCTTTATCTCTGATGACATTAATATCCGCTCTATTACCCATGATTAACTGAAGTGCTCCAAGGATAATTGACTTCCCTGAACCCGTTTCACCAGTAATCACACTAAAACCTCTATCGAACTCTATTTCTAGATGATCAATAATCGCATAGTTTTTAATAGAGAGTTGTTTAATCATGTGGATTTAGCGCTGTTCTTCTTGAAGTATTCCCTCCCACTTACTCGTGTTTGATGGGTCTATCTGTTTGAGCATTTCCACCAATTCGTTCTTATTGTTATTAAAACCATCTGAATATACCTTGGTTATTTCATCTGCTTTAGCATCAAAAAACACCTTTAACAAATAAGAACCCTGCTTTTGGTTGGCAACATTTTTTATTCCAAATAATGCCGAAGTAATTTCGTCTGTTCCAGCTTCAGATCTTTCACCTAGCACATCTAATCCTTCACGATGATAGGTATACATACCGTTACGCAATGGTTTAAATGTGTTATCTAAAAGGTTTTCTACTAGCCAGTAGCGGTTGAATGTCCCTTCATAAGGTTTCCACCCCCTCGATTTACTATCATTTTGAGCATTGCTGATAATCTTTTCAGCTTTCAAGAAATAAGGCTCTCCACCTAGTGGCGAGAATGTATCGTAATCCATTCCGATGATGACATAGGCGTAATACGATAAAACGGAAATTAGGTTAGATGTGTGCTGATGTTCGTTAAATTCTAAAGGCTGATTTTCGATATATTCAAATCGGAAGTCATTATCAACTATATTTAGAATTGGTGAATTGTATGAAGCTCTGTATATCGTTCGAGTAGATTTTACAGTAATACTAGCTTTATAAACATCGCCAACCTTTTCGTTGAGATTGATGATGATATTACAGTCTATTCGTTCCTCATTTGAAAAAACATCGTTTGTCCACCGCTTAGCATTCATAAATTCGTACAATGAAGTACGCATATTGGTGAACATTTGTCTATTGGTGTTCTTTATTCTTTGCGAATTAATTTGAATTCTACAGTTTAATTCTTGTGCGATACTGTTAAATCCAAAAACTAAAACAAATAGACTGATGAGAATTTTACGCATTGATTTCACTTAAGATTGTGTTGATAATATCTTGGGCAACTTCTTGCTTAGATTTTAACTCAAATCTAATGATTTTATTGCTGTCGGTAAGTATAGTAATCTTGTTTGTGTCGCCTTGAAAACCAGCTCCTTTATCTTGAAGAGAATTTAGAACAATCATGTTTAAGTTCTTCCTTTCTAACTTCGATTGTGCATTCTTTAATTCGTTGTGAGTCTCTAAGGCAAAGCCCACCAAAAATTGAGTTTTTTTTTGACTCCCCATTTCTGCGAGAATGTCCTTAGTTGGCTCTAAATGTATTTGTGGTATTCCGCTTTCCTTCTTTATCTTTTGATCTGATACATCTTTTGGTCGATAATCTGCTACGGCAGCTGATAATACGGCTATATCTGCAGAATCGAAATCCTTCATACTTTCCGTATACATCTCCGTCGCCGTTTCTACACGAACGATATTTATATTTGGATGCGATGGGTTTTGAGATGAAGGTCCTAAGATTAAGTCAACTTTCGCTCCTTTTTCGGCTAGGCAAAGTGCTATATGGCAACCCATTTTTCCAGATGAACGATTCCCAATAAATCGAACAGGGTCGATAGCCTCATAAGTAGGACCTGCCGTAACAATAGCCTTTTTCCCTTTTAAGGGCATTTTAGATGATATATCTTCTTGGATGAATCGAAGTATGTTTTCGGGTTCTGCCATTCGCCCCTCACCTACTAAACCACTAGCTAACTCACCGCTTTCAGCAGGGATCATAATATTCCCAAAGCTGTGCAGTTTTTCTAAATTATCTAAAGTAGACGGGTGTTTGTACATGTCCAAGTCCATTGCTGGAGCAAAATAAACAGTACATTTTGCTGAAAGGTAAGCGGCCATTAAGAGGTTGTCGCAAATGCCTTGACACATTTTGCCTATTGTATTCGCTGTAGCAGGTGCAATTACCAATAAGTCAGCCCAAAGCGCTAAATCTACATGGTCGTTCCAACGAGGATTCTCTTCTGCAGAAGTAAATTCTGAAAAGACTTCGTTTTTGGAAAGTGTTGCTAAGGTAAGCGGAGTGATGAAGTCTTTAGAAGCAGGAGTTTGAATGCATTTCACATTCGCTCCTGCTTTTATAAACTCTCTAACTAAGTGAGCGGTTTTATAGGCAGCAATGCCACCACATACCCCTAAAAGGATGTTCTTACCGCTTAACATTAGTTTGGATATTAGTTATTAGACTCTACGCTAGCCTCTCTGAAGTGGATTTTATCCTCCAATAATTCTTGGATTGCAATCAAAGATGGCTTAGGAAGTCTTTCGTAGAATTTAGAAACTTCAATTTGTTCTTTATTCTCAAAGATTTCCTCTAAGTTTTCGTTGTGTGTAGCAAACTCATCCAATTTAGCAATTAACTCTTCTTTGATTTCAGAGTTGATTTGGTTGGCTCTCTTTTCCATAACTGAAATAGCAGCATAGATGTTTCCAACTTTATCCTCAAAAATCTTGTTGTCACGCGTTTCGGTTGTAAGAGCCGCGTTTGTTTTTTTGTAGTCCATAGTAATGGGATGTATTGGTTTATTGATTTCTCAACTGTTTAGTTTGCTTAAATACGTCTTTCGCTTCTCCTAAAAATTTACTCTCGGGATAACTATTTTTAAACTGATTAAAAGCTATTAATGCGTCTTTAATACGCTTTTCCTTCTTCTCTTCTACACTATTAGAAGCAAGTAAGTAATAACTTTTAAGTTGCAAAAATAACATTTCCTCTTTAAATACCGAAGCCGAATGTCCTTGCATTGCAATATTAAAGGCATTTATTGCCGCTTTGTAATCTTGAGTAGTGAAATATAGCTTAGCATTTTCAAAGGATTTGCGGTCTAATTTACCTTCTAGTTGCCCTAATAAATCAGTACATTTTTTTTGAAAACTGCTATTTGGATAGCGAATTGCAAAAAGATTCAATTCGTTAATGGCCTTTTGGGTTTCTGTCTGATCCAAACTATAAACCGGTGAGGTTAAATAGTAGCAATAGGCAGTCATATAGGCGCACTCTTCCGCTTTTGGATTGTCCGGATAGGTGTTGGAAAAATTTTTAAAATGCTGTGCAGCACTGATGTAATTTCCTTTTTGGAATTCTATTTGACAGTAGTAGTAATAAATTTCTTCTGCCTTATCAGTACCTCTATAAAGGAGTAGTAATTCATCAAATAACGGGAATGCTTTTACATACTCTTCGTTGTCGAAAAACTCTATAGCCTTCTCATATTTGTAATCTAAATCCCTACTCTTTAGGATCTTCTGGTATCCGCTACAAGAGCTGAGAATTAAGGTGATTACAGCTAGTAATTGTATTAGTTTTATTTTAGTCATGCGGCAAATATAAAATATAAATTTATAAATCCTTCAGTACTTCTTTGTATTGAGCCATCTAATTTTTGCGTAGTACAATTCAATTTGTATTTTTGGTCGAATTTGATAACGACTTGATTAATGGATTTATTTGAAAAATTAAGAGAAAATCGTGGACCTTTAGGACAACATGCTAAAGATGCTCATGGCTATTTTACATTCCCTAAACTAGAAGGAGAAATCGCTAGTAAGATGATGTTTAGAGGTAAAGAAGTTTTAACATGGAGTATAAATAATTACCTAGGCTTATCTAATCATCCTGAAGTTCGCGAAGTTGATGCACAAGCATCAAAGGATTGGGGGCTCGGTTACCCCATGGGTTCTCGAATGATGTCGGGGAATACTGATTATCACGAAGAGCTTGAAAGAGGTCTTTCTGATTATGTTCAAAAAGAAGATACCATTCTTTTAAACTTTGGTTACCAAGGTATGCTTTCTGCTATCGACGCTTTAGTGGATAGAAAAGATGTTATTGTTTACGATAGTGAGTGTCACGCATGTATTATTGATGGTGTGCGTTTACATCAAGGGAAAAGATTCGTATTCCCTCATAACGATATTGAAAACTTAGAAAAGCAATTAGGTAGAGCTGAAAAAATCACTAAAGTTACTAATGGTGGTATTTTGGTGATTACCGAAGGTGTTTTTGGCATGTCGGGTGACTTAGGCGATTTGAGAGGGATTGCTGAGCTTAAGCAGAAATTCAATTTTAGAATCTTTGTTGATGATGCACACGGAATTGGCACTATGGGTGCTGAAGGTCGTGGTGCTGGTGAGGAGTTAGGTTGTCAGGAAGAAATTGATGTTTACTTCGGTACATTTGCAAAATCATTTGCTTCTGTTGGAGCTTTTATTTCTTCTACTGAAGATATCGTTGAGTACTTAAGATATAATATGCGCTCTCAAATTTTCGCTAAATCTCTTCCTATGCCTTTAGTTATAGGTGCTATTAAGCGTTTAGAATTAATGCGTAGAGGAACAGAGCTTAAAGATCAGTTGTGGAAAGTTGCCAATGCGCTACAATCAGGATTACGTGAAGCTGGTTTCGAATTGGGTAATACCCAATCTGCTGTAACGCCAGTTTACCTTTCGGGTGGTGTTGGTGAAGCGACTAATCTTACTTTCGATTTAAGAGAGAATTATTCTATTTTCTGTTCTATTGTTACTTATCCTGTAGTTTCTAAAGGCGTTATCTTATTGAGATTAATTCCTACTGCAGTACATAGCTTAGAAGATGTAGAGTATACTATAAAGTCATTCTCCGAAGTGAAAGACAAGTTGGCTAAAGGTGAGTATATTTCTGAAGAAATTGCTAGCATATAGTTGTAAGTATATAATTAACTATATTTAAGTCCCGTAGCAATACGGGACTTTTTTGTCTTATGAAATTAACGAAGAAACTTCAGTACTATATCATTCTGCATATAACTATTATTATATGGGGATTCACGGGTATTTTAGGTAAGCTAATAAGCATGCCCTCCTCTTCTATTGTGATTGATCGGATGCTAATTGCCTTTTTGACACTTGCATTAATCATGATTTTTAAAAGAAATAAAGAAAAAGTCTCCTGGAATTATCGCTGGCAAATGTTGGTGGTTGGCTTTATAACCGCCGCACATTGGGCAACATTTTTCGAGGCGCTAAAAGTCTCAAATGTTTCGGTTACACTATCCTGTCTGGCTTCTTGTTCGTTTTTTGTAGCACTCATTGAACCTTTATTCTTTAAGTCTAAAGTGAAGTATTATGAGCTAATATTGGGGCTTTTTGTTATTCTTGGGATTTATATCATTTTCACTTTCGAAAGTCAATACAGTCTTGGGATAGTTTTAAGCCTCTCTTCGGCCTTATTTGCAGCAATTTTCACGGTTTGGAATGCGGCTTTAATTCGTGATAATTCAGCTCACAGCATTGCCTTAAACGAAATGTTGGGAGGTACTATCGCGATGATTCTTTATTTTGTGTTGACTGGTGATTTTGAATTGCATCAGATTATTCCTCAAAGTAGCGATTGGACTTATATTCTAATCTTAGGAGTTGTTTGTACTGCTTTGGCCTTCCTTTTAGGAATTGAAGTGCTGAGAGAATTAAGTCCGTTTACGGTAAGTATTAGCGTGAATTTAGAGCCCATTTACGCCATCCTTTTAGCACTTTGGATTTTTGGTGACAGCGAAATCATGTCCACTGAATTCTACTTTGGTTTTGTAATTATTCTCGGAACTATTCTTATCAATGCGTATTTAAAATCTAAAGAATTTAAATGAGTTCTTTTCAGTTTAAACAATTCGCTATTGAGCAAGATAAATGTGCTATGAAAGTGGGAACCGATGGTATACTTTTCGGTTCGTGGATTCCTGTTTCAGGAGCCGAAAAACATATTTTAGATATCGGTTCGGGTACTGGCCTACTCTCCTTAATGATGGCGCAAAGATGTGTAGATGCTACGATTGTTGGTTTAGAAATAGATGAAAAGGCTAGTATTCAAGCTAAATATAATGCTCAACAGTCCAAATGGTCTGATCGTGTAGATATCCTTGCTGTAGATGCTAGAGCATGGAATTCAGTTACTAAATTTGATTTAATTGTATCAAATCCTCCTTATTTCGTCTCCTCAGTACTATCGGAAACTAAATCAATTAGCATCGCCCGACATCAAGTAGACTTTAAATTAGAAGATTTAGTGAGCTTATGGCTTGAATTGGGTTCAGACATATCTAAACTTGCTTGTGTGCTACCGGTGGATCAAGGAGAGATCTTAGGTAAATTAGTACATGATAAGGGGGGCTTTTTAGTCAGTCACACAAAGGTGACAAATAAACCTTCTAGCTCTCATATACGCTCACTCCTAGTTTATTCAAAAGTAAAAGCTCCAACAGAATTGTCGGAGCTTTCTATAAGAAATGATGATGGCTTGTATTCTGATGAGTATAAAAGCCTCACTAAAGATTTTTATTTAGGTCTTTAACGAATCTCTTCTTCAGTAAATTCAATACCAAATTGCTCCAGTTCAGCAAGTACAGGATTGTAAATATCTTCACTTACGGGAACTTTAACTCCTTCGCCTTTAATAATACCTTTCAGAATGAGTTTTGCCGCTATACCAACTGGTAAGCCAACAGTTTTAGCCATCCCAGTATAGGTTTGATCCTCTCCAAGGATCACAAAAGAAGAATGCAATTCATGCTCATATCCACCTAATTCGTAAATAAATTGGTGTTGCATTACAATCATGTCTTTATCATCCTCATCTAACAGCCACTTTGTTTCAAGTAGTTTTTGAAGTATTTGCGCAGGTGTAGCCATTTGAAGTTCAATTTTTGTATCTCCAAAGAAGCCTAACCAATCGAACTTAGTTAGTACCGTTTCAGAAATTCCAAAATGTGATTTTAAATGTTCTTGGCTCGTATTGTTTGCCTCTCTCATAAAAGAATTCAAAAAATCATGGTAGGTCATTCCTGAAACATCCATCTGATAACTATCATCAGTCATACCCAATTCAACGAATAAGTCCCATGACTCACAATATCCTGGGCGTCGTAAAGTTCCTCTTAATAAAGTTGGAATATTCTTTAGCCCATATATCTCTCTATAAGATAGTGAATCGCGATTGGCATAAGCTTCAAATTCCCCTTGCTGAAGAATTGAAATTGATTCAGTCCTTTTAAAGAGTCTATGGTAAGGAATGTATTTATATTTTCCATTACGGATGTATTGTGCAGTACCTTGCCCTGCAAGAACTACATTGCGAGGGTTCCAAGTGAATTTGTATTGCCAGGGACTGGATACAGATTCCGGCGCAACTAAACCTCCACAGTAAGATTTGAAACTTTTCAGCTCTCCTCCTTTAGCTTTAATTTCGTCGATTATTTTCATGGCTGACATATGGTCAATCCCTGGATCAAGACCAATTTCGTTTAATAATAAAACGCCATTCTCCTTCGCTTGCGCATCAAGCGATTGTATTTCATCGTTTACGTATGATGCTGTCACAAGATTCTTCTTGTATTTTACACAATCTTGAGCCACTTTAAAGTGTAAGCTTGCAGGCAGCATTGAGATAACGATATCAGCTTTTTGAATTTCTTCAATTCTTTGTGCATCATTAAATACGTCAAAGCTTATTGCTGAGGCTCTAACGTGTGTCCCAATTTTATCTTCAACAAGGCTTAAATCTTTATCTCCTACCTTAATTTCGAAGTCATTTTCGATGGATTCATCAATCAGGTATTTTATCAAAGAAGAGGCAGATCGTCCTGCTCCAATGATGAATATTTTCTGTGACATGAGGATTGTTTTTTTCTAGCTCCAAGATATGGCAAAAATTCATAGATTTGTATTCAAGTATAATCATAAATAAATTGATGATGAAAAGGATTTTAGGAATTTTAACAGCTCTTACAATATCTATGAGTGCTTTTGCATCTGACTGTGAAGAGGCTATGTCTAAATATAGATTTGATGCACTATACAAAACTATTGAGTTAAAGAAGGATGATTCTTCGCGAACTAGATTGATTATCGCTTATGCTTCAAGAGAATGTATATCCGTTGCACAATATAACGAGATGATGCAGTTGGTGGAAGAGCATAAATCAAGAGTCTATTTGTCAAATAGAGTTTACGCTCACATATTTGATAAAGAGAACTTTAATCTGATTCTAGATCAGTTTGAAGGGGGCGAAAGAATAGCCATTGAAAAAGCAATAGAAAAATAATATGAAACTCCCCTGAATGGGGGTTTTGTGCTTTTAGAACACATTGTTAAAAAAAAAGTTGAAAAAAGGTAAAGAGCATAACAATCTATATGCATAGCATTAAATAGATTTATACTTTCAATTTTTAGTTGAGTTAACAAAAAGATTCAAAGAATGAATATTGAGAAAGGACTGAAACCATCTAAACAATCAATTGCCGATGTCGGCATTAAGGATGCAACTGTTCACTGGAATTTAAAGTCTCATGCTTTGGCTGAAATTTCAGTAGAAAAAGAAATGGGAATATTCTCAAACACTGGAGCCTTAGCCGTCGATACTGGTGAATTCACAGGGCGTTCACCTAAAGATAGATTTATCGTTAAAGATTCTATTACGGAAGAGTCTGTTTGGTGGGGTGACATTAACATTCCTTTCGAAGCTGACAAGTTTGATAAACTTTATGATAAGGTAATCGCTTATTTATCTAATAAAGAGCTTTATGCTAGAAATGCTGTAGCTTGTGCGGGCGACACTCATAAACTCCCTCTAACTGTTGTTAATGAGTACCCTTGGTCAAATCTGTTCGCTGACAACATGTTCATCCGTCCTACAGAGTCTGAAATTGAAAATTTCTATTCTGAGTGGACTGTGATTAATGCTCCTGGATTTATGGCTAACCCAGAAGTAGACGGTACGCGTCAGCACAACTTTGCAATTTTAAATTTCACGAAGAAAGTAATCTTGATTGGTGGTACTGGTTATACTGGTGAAATCAAGAAAGGTGTTTTTTCAGTTTTAAACTTTATCCTTCCTTTCCAGAAGAACGTGCTTACTATGCACTGTTCTGCTAACGTTGGTAAAGATGGAGACACTGCTTTGTTCTTCGGTTTGTCGGGAACTGGTAAAACTACTTTGTCTGCCGATCCTGATAGAAATCTTATCGGTGACGATGAGCACGGTTGGTCTAACGAAGAAGTATTTAACTTCGAAGGTGGATGCTATGCTAAATGTATCGACTTAAGTGAAGAGAAAGAACCAGATATCTTTAAAGCTATTAAAGAAGGGGCTCTTTTAGAAAATATCACTTTTAAAGAAGGAACTAACGAACCTGATTACATGAGTGGTGCTAAAACCGAGAATACTCGTGTGAGTTATCCAATCCACCATATTAATAACGTTCAGGCGACTTCTACAGGTCCTATGCCAAAAAACATCTTCTTCTTAACATGTGATGCTTTTGGTGTTTTACCTCCTATATCTAAATTGACTCCGGGTCAGGCAATGTTCCACTTTATTTCCGGTTATACTGCTAAAGTTGCAGGTACTGAGGCTGGAGTTACGGAACCACAAACAACTTTCTCTGCTTGTTTTGGCGCTCCATTTATGCCTTTACACCCAATGTTCTATGCAGAAATGCTTGGTAAGAAAATGGATGAAAATCAAGTGAATGTTTGGTTGATAAATACTGGTTGGTCTGGTGGTGAGTATGGTGTAGGTTCTCGTATTAAACTAAAATATACGCGTGCTATGATTACTGCCGCATTAAACGGTGAATTGAGTAATGTAGAATACAAAAATCACACTGTATTTGGATTAAACATGCCTGTCTCTTGTCCAAATGTTCCGAATGAACTACTATTCCCTAAGAACACTTGGGCAAATGAAAATGCATACAATACTAAAGCTAATGAATTAGCAAAAGCATTTAGATTAAATTTTGAGCAATTTACTGACAATGCGAGCGAGGAGATTCTAGATGCTACTCCAAAAGCTGTAGCTAACGCATGATTTTTGATATTTTAAATTAAAAAGGCTCTCAAATGAGAGCCTTTTTTTTTATTTTCGTTCTATGCAATTATTCTATTGTCCAGAGGTATTTGAGGGCTCTTCTTGTTTAAGCAAGGAAGAGAGTAAACATTGTGTGAAAATATTGCGCAAGCAGGAAGGTGATACTATTCACCTGATAGATGGTTTAGGGACTTTTTACAAAGTGAAAATTACTTTAGCATCTCCAAAACAGGTGCTTTTTAAAATTGAAAAAACTTGGAAGGAAGAACTACGCCCCTATTCGCTACACATTGCCATTGCACCTACTAAGAACAACGATCGTTTTGAGTGGTTTTTGGAAAAAGCTACTGAAATTGGAATAGATGAAATTACACCAATCATCTGCGATCATTCTGAACGAAAAGTGATTAAGAATGAACGCATGGAGAAGATTATTCTAGCGGCATCCAAACAATCTTTGAAGGCGAAATTACCACTTCTTAACCCTGCTATTTCATTTAAAGAATTCCTTTCTAAACAGCACTTATCAGATTGCTTTATAGCACACTGCGAAGGGCAAGATAAAACGAGTTTACAATCGGTGGTGTCCAAAAACACACTTATACTAGTAGGCCCCGAAGGGGATTTTAGTTCCAATGAAATTGAAAGAGCCCTATCGAAAGGGATAAAAGCGGTGAACCTTGGTAAGTCCCGATTACGTACAGAAACTGCAGGAATTGTTGCCTGTCATACTATAGCCTTACATTATGAAGAAGTTTAAATTGTTAATGATTCTACTTGTGCCACTTGTTATGGCATTTTCTAGCTATAGCTGTAAAATTGCTGTACTTAAATATAACGGTGGTGGCGATTGGTATGCTAACCCAACTTCCTTGACCAACATAATTGCTTTTTGCAATGTGAATCTCAATATGAATATTAATCCAGTTTATGAAATAGTAGATGTGGCTAGCGTTGAATTATTTCAGTACCCATTCGTTCATATGACTGGGCATGGAAATGTGCACTTTTCAAGCGATGAAGCTTTAAACCTTCGCAAATACCTTTTAGCGGGTGGCTTCCTTCATATTGATGATAATTATGGAATGGACGCCTTTATAAGGCCCGAAATGAAAAAGGTCTTTCCTGAACTAGACTTTGTAGAATTACCTTTTAGTCATCCTATTTATCAGCAGAGTTTTTCCTTTCCAAATGGTTTGCCTAAAATTCACGAGCACGATAATTTACCTGCTCAAGGCTTTGGCTTAATTCACCAAGGTCGCTTAGTATGTTTTTATTCCTACGAAAGCGATTTGGGGGATGGTTGGGAAGATCAGGAAGTTCATAAGGACAGCCAAAACATTCGTATATTGTCCATGAAAATGGGTGCTAATATCTTACAATACGCATTCACTAACTAAATCTCTAAAAATGAAAAATCTAGTTTTAATCGTACTTAGCTTATTCTGTGTAGAGCAAGGATTCTCACAAATTCAATATTCTAGCAATAATACTGCACCTCAAAGTTTTATTGAAAACCTATCGGGGCCTAGAGTTGGTTTTACCATAATGACGAGTGGTTGGCTTACAGAGAATCTTGAAGATGAACTAAACCTTAGTTCAAATTTTATTACTCAATTTGGTTATCAATTTGAAAAACAAATTACAGGAAACGAGCAAGTAGCTGGATTAGTTGAGGGGATTGTTTTTATCGGTGGACTGGAGCACGGAAAATTCTTGCCTAGTGTGAGTGGTATGGTTGGTGCTCGTTTTGCTACAGGCTATGAATTTGCTATTGGACCTAATTTGTCACTAGCTGGGCCTGCATTGGTTATAGGATTTGGTAAAACCATTGAAGCTGGTAATCTTAATATTCCAATCAATTTTGCCTGGGTTCCTTCTGTGAAGCGTACTGAAACTGATTATCATTACGAATATGACCAAGAGACTGGGATGTCAAATGAGTGGGAAACCACTACAACAGAATCTACCGGTCATCGTTTTACAGTAACCATTGGATTTAACTTTAGAAATCGATAGATGAAAAGGCTTTTATTTCTTTTAGCATTTATTCCTTTTTTCTGTTCTGCTCAGATTTATGATCATGGTCGTGTGTTTACAGATACATTACAGTACACTGACTTCAATCAAGGCTATAATGATGCGCAAGAGTATTTTAACGGAACCCGTGATTTTGCAATTGGTTTTGGGAGTGTTTTCGCATACTATGCGCCAGCAGTTATTTGTCATGTCTCAAAGCCCAAGGATAAACGATTTTTAAATCCAAGGAATCCAAATATTGACTATTTATATTCCAATGCTGATTATTATAACGGCTATAAATATGGAGCTACAAGGAAGAAACGTAAAAGTATAAGGCAAGGAGCTTTTACTTTTATTGGTGTAGTAGTGGGTATTCTGATATTCGAGTCTAATTGAACTTATTAGACCCAAAAATACAAGACTTTATCAATCGGCAGCTGCATTCCACGGCTGCCGATTTGATGTTACAAGCTTCTAAATATCCCGATTGGGATATGAAAGCTATTGCCCAGCAATTGGTGGGAAAGCAAATTGCTAAGAAAAAGTTAGCGACTTGGTTTGAAAATGAAGCTATCCTCTACCCTATTCGTTTATCGATGGAGCAGTGTTCATCAGAAATAACGGCTCGATACAAAGCGAAAATCCTAAATTTTGGTAATGGCATTGATTTAACCGGTGGTTTTGGAGTAGATACTTATTATTTGGCACAGAATGCGAATCATGTAATCTACTGTGAGCGCAATCAGGTATTAGCTTCTATAGTTTCTAAGAACTTCAACGCTTTTAAACAGACTAATTGTACGGTGTTTACTGGTGATGGAATTGACTATTTAAAATCGCAAGATCAATTAGATTGGATATTTATCGATCCTGCCCGTCGTAAGGAGAGTCAAAGGGTTTTTCGACTGACTGATTGTGAGCCCAATGTTTTAGAATATCAAACCCTATTTTTTGAGAAAGCGGATAGCATCTTAATTAAAACGGCTCCTTTATTAGATATACAGCTAAGTATATCAGATTTGGCAAATGTGAAAGAGGTTCATATTGTTTCGGTTGATAACGATTGTAAAGAAGTGCTCTACTTAGTCGAAAAGAATTATTCGGGAGAAGCTGAGATTATCTGTGTAAATCTAAAGAAGAATGCACAGGATCGTTTTTCATTCTCTTATTCAGCTGAAAAGGAGTCCTTATTAGTCCACTCGGAACCTTTGGAGTATCTCTACGAGCCCAATGTGAGTATTATGAAAGGAGGGGCTTTTAAATCGATTTGTAATCAATATGAGGTTCATAAACTACACCAACACTCCCACCTTTATACTTCCGTTGAAATAGTAGAAGATTTCCCAGGAAGAATCTTTAGTATTAAATCGCTCATCAATTGTGATCGTAAGTCTTTAGCAAAGTATTTGACCGGAGGAAAAGCAAATTTAGCTTGTAGGAACTTTCCTCAAAAAGTAGATGTACTAAAGAAGAAACTAAAACTAAAGGATGGTGGAGATCAATATCTTTTCGCTACTACTCTAAAAGATGGGAAACCGAAGTTGATACTATGTACAAAGTTGGTATAAGATAAGAGTTAGGCGTGATGAATGACTCTGTTTACCAATTTATTTTCAAATTGTCTCTATCACTATACTCTCCACCCAACCTATCATACCGTCGGATAATTTTATTTTCGTCCAATCGTTGAATTGTTCCAAGACAGTAATCTTTGTCCCTTCGTGTAAGATGAATAAATCTTCACTTTGCATAGATGGAGCGCTTTTGATATAAGCATTATCGTTCATTAAAATCGCTTCGGTTTTAATAGTGTTAAAGCTGTAGTACGCCATAGATAGTAAGCCAAGCGACAGTGCCAGACAGAATATTGAATATATAAATGACTTTCTCTTTAGCTTATATTGATTCGAGAAAAGGAATAAGCAAAATAAAATACTGAACAAGATTAGCATTATAATCCCAGATTTAGCCAAGTAATCGATACTCAAAAGTCCAGTTATAGAAGTCATCCACTTTTTGTAGAAAGGCTGTGGAACTTCAGCTAAACGATCGACCAATTTTAACTGTGTAATTTTTAGATTGAAAATGATGTCCTCATCATTAGGGTTGAGCATTAAGGCTTTTTCGTAATACAAAACTGCTGGAGCAATCTGCTGTGATTTGTAATAACAGTTAGCCATATTGAAATACAAGTCAGCGGAAAGCCATATTGAATCACTAATTTGCTGATATTTCGATAAAGCTCCTGCATAATCCTTCTGTTCATAATCGGCAGATGCTTGCTCGAACAAAGCCTGAGGACTTTGGGCTAATAGTCCTGTCGTAATTATAAGAAATGTAATTAAGATTCTCATAGCTTCGTATTCTCTAATTGTTCGATTAGGCTTTTTGTTTTTTGGAGAATGCTTGTTCTGTCAGTACTGCTATGTTGACTCGTAAAACGTGCCATTTCACAAGATTCTAGCAGGCTTATTAATTTCTTGATGACGGTTTTTTTCACCCCTTTATCAAGAAGTAATTCCTCTAAATATTCTTTGTTGAAGTTCGCTCTATCAACCTTCCACTTCTTTAGGAAATAGACTTCTAAAGCCTGTTCTATACTAGCATAAACATCTAATTCTGCATTCTTTTTTGACTCCAAAATCTTGAGAGCTTGCTTAGACGCAGAACCTTTTTTCCATTGTTCGATATCGATAATTGATTTGCGCAATAAAAGGGCTAAGACTAGTCCTATCAGAACAATTGCTATTGGAATGATGACTAAAACGATGAATGTTGTTGAGCCATAAAATGACGCTCTCGCTTTTTGAAATCTTGGAATTTTAGTCTTTATATAAAGGATGTCTTTACCAATAAAGGCTACATCTTCCTTATTGACATTCCCAACAATGATACTTCTTGTACTATCTTTCCCATCACCTTTTACAATTAATGTATACGAAGGACTTTCAATGGATATATACTTTTCAGTCTGTGGATTGAAGAAGCTAAAGCTTTGAGGAGCAATTTTGTAAGTTCCTTTATTTCTAGGAATCAATAAATATTCATCGCGCTTATAACCTGATAAACCGTAGTTTTTTAATTGTATTCTCTCTTTGTACTTTGGCTCGTAAGCCTCAATGTCATTCGGAATGTCGAATTTAGGTAAGTCGATCATTCGTAGATTACCAGTTCCTTGAATACGCATGGACAGACTAACGGATTCATTTGTAAGAATAGAGTCTTTATCGAGCTTACTTGTAAATTTAAAGTCACCTACTGCCCCACTAAAATTACTTGGCTTACCTTGTTTAGGTAGTTCTTTTACTTTAATAGTTCGATTTCCTGTAGAACATATTATTTGGATCATTTTCGATCGGCGACGACCAAACACATCCCTTTGATTTGTTGGGATGTAAACGGGAACTTCCAAGTCCATTCCTGCAATACTTAAATCACCCGATCGCTGAGGTGTGAGTATGAGTTTTTTTAAAGTTGCCACTTGGAATTTCTTCCCACTTCTCATTTCCTCCTTTATAGGATAAGTGTCTCCCAGATCAAAATCTTCGTGCCAGAAACCTGTGTAGGTAGGTTGTTCTAGTAGTTCAGGAGATCGAACTTCTTGTTTAAAGTAGAGTTTGTATTCTGCAATAATTTGTTCACCTACATAAGGCCTTGTATTGCTTAAATCTAATTCAAGAAATACATTTTCTTTAGCTTTTGCTTCAGGACTGTTGTTAGAAGTCGATTTAGGAGCTAATTTAAGCACCTGAATCGAAATGCTATGACTCCTATATTCTTTTCCCTCTGAGACAATATAAGCAGAGCCGATAGTGTAAATTCCCAGTTTTTTAGCTCTTAAATAATAAGTATAACTATTTTCTTGAGTCCTACGACCATTGATAATTGAAGTGCTCGAAGAAGTGCTAGGCCCAGCTAATACGGTGAAGTCAGTTAGATTAGGAGCAACGAAGCGTTGGCCGTCATTGTTTAAAGTGAAGGTAAGACTGAATTGCTCATGCAAGCCAACTTTGTTTTTACTCGCTGAACCTGTAAAATTGGTTTGTGCATGGAGTAAAAATCCCTGAAGTAGGATTACTATTAAAAGGATATTCTTTTTCATCTTCTAAAATTACCAGTCTTTTTCAATTTTCACCTTAGCACCTTTTATCATTTGCTTTTTTAGCTTGTCCTGAACTTTTTCTTCTTGCTGATTTAAGGCTTCTAAAAGTCGTTGTGCTTCTTCTGGACTTAATTTATTCTCTTTGGGCTTTGGCTGATCTCCTTTCTTTTCTTCTTCCCCTTCTTCACCATCGGTCTGTCCTTTATCCTGTTGTTCTTGATCAGACTCATCCTCTTTATCCTCATTCTCACCCTGATCCTTTTGATCTTCTTTATCCTCCTTGTTTTCGTCTTTAGAGTTTTCTTGATCTTGATTTTCAGAATTCTCTTTATCCTGATCTTGATTCTCTTGGTTTTCCTCCTGATCTTCTTTGTTCTCGTCTTGATTTTCTTCGTTCTGCTCTTCCTCTTGTTTTTGCTGATCGAGAAGATCTTTTACATAAGCGTAATTATAACGAGTTTCCTCATCTTTCGGATTCAGTCTCAAGGCGTCCTTGTAGCTTTCTAAGGCCCCTTCTAAGTCTTGTTGAGACAGTTGTATATTCCCTTTATTATGCAATGCATTTGCTCTCATTCCTAGATCCTCGGTGCTATTACTTACGATTTCGAAAGATTCAAGAGCCTCCTCGTAACGCTCTTGTTTTACCAAAGCATCTCCTAAGTTAAACTGAGCCTCTATCAATCCGGAATTTTTTTCAATCGCCTTTTTATAATTAAGCTCAGCATCAACAAAATTACCAGTTTCGTATTGAGAGTTCCCTATACGGGTAATTCTCCTTTCAGATTGCGCCATAAGGGAAAGGCTAAACCCAAAGAAGAGAAGGATTAATAGGCTATTATTAGTATCCATCATCCGAATAGTTTAATTTTTCTTAACCAAAGTGTTTTACGGTTTGGTGTAACAAAATCGACTAGGAAGAAAAAGAAAGCCAATCCTAAAAACCATTGAAATTGGTCTTCGTAATCTGTGAATAATTCTGTTTCTGACTCTACCTTCTCCATTTTCAATAAGGCTTCTTTGATAAATTCAATCGTTTCATTGGTGCGTGCACCATCAATAAAACGCCCATTAGTACTCAGTGCTATTTGTTGGAGCATCTCGGGGTCCATCTTTGTAACTACTATATTTCCTTCAGCATCCTTTTTATAACCCTTTACAATACCATTTCGCTTGATGGGCATAGGGGCACCTTGAATAGTCCCGAGTCCAACAGCATTTATAATGATGCCATTTTCGGAAGCAATTTCACAGGCTTCCAGAGCTCCCTCTTCATGATTTTCCCCATCAGAAATGATGAATAAAACTCTATTTTGTTTTGTCCCACTTTCAAAGTAGTCTAATGCCATTTCAACTGCATTTCCTATATCTGTTCCTTGTGTGGGAACCATATCGGTATTAATGCTTCGCAAGAACATTTTCGCCGAGGTATAATCAGTGGTTAGTGGTAGCTGCGCATAAGCCTTACCAGCATATACAATGATGCCGACTCGGTCATTCACTAATTCATCAATCGCTTTTGATAGTATTTGTTTAGCCTTTTCAATTCTACTAGGAGCGATATCTTCGGCTAACATACTTTTCGAAACATCAATCGCAAAAACCACATCTACTCCTTTTCGGGTAATCGTTTCTAATCGTGTTCCTACCTTCGGATTAATGAGAGCAATTACAAGTGATACCATTCCTAAAAACTTAAACAACTGCTTTATGACTGGTTTTCTGTTAGAGCGATTAGGGTTGATGCTATGATATAATTGGGCATCAGCTATTTCAGCTTGTTTTTTCTTTCTCCATCTCGTATAGAGCAAATAGCTAACCCAAACTACAATCGGTAGTAAGAATAAGTATGTGTATTGTGTGTTTTCTAGCTCAAACATTAGGAAATGCTTTTTAATAGGGTGTATCCCAAGATTAATTCAGCGAAAAGTAAAATCAGAGCAAATAGTGCAAATACTTCAAATTTTTCCTCGTGGCTGTAAAACTTCAATTCCTCAACTTCTGTTTTTTCTAAAGTCTCAATCTGATCGTATATCTTCTTCAGTTTATCCTTGCTGTCAGCTCGAAAATACATCCCCCCTGTTGCCTCAGCAATATTAATTAAGAGCTCTTCATCAATATTGACTTCTATGTCAATATGAGTTGCCCTACCCCATATGTCGGTTGTAGGGTAAGGAGCTGTACCATAAGAGCCCACGCCAATAGTATAAACCTTTACTCCAAATACTTCAGCAATCTCTACAGCAGTCATAGGATCTATAAAACCTGCATTATTCTCACCGTCGGTTAGGAGAATGACAACCTTGCTTTCAGCGTCACTTTCCTGGAGTCTAGAGATAGAGGTTGCTAAACCCATTCCGATAGCGGTACCATCTTCAATAAGACCGTCTTTCACCTCTTTCAAAAGGTTTTTAACCACCTTATGATCTGTAGTCAAAGGACATTGGGTAAAACTTTCTCCAGCATAAACAACCAAACCAAAACGATCAGAATGTCGTTCAGAAATAAAGTCAAGTGCTACTTGCTTGGCAGCTTCTAAGCGATTGGGCTTGAAATCTTGAGCCAACATACTTGTAGAAACATCCATTGCCAAAATAATGTCAATACCTTCTTTACTTAGAGTTTCTGTACTTACTTCGGTGGTTTGTGGTCGAGCAAGCGCAATAATGATAGCGGAGAGTGCTAATGCTCTCGTAAGCCATAAAATGTATTTCAAAATAACCTTCCAATTTGTTTTCTTTTGAATGAGAAAACTCGAAGACCAGCTGATGCTTGCATATCTTTTTTTAGAACGTAAGATTCTCCAAGCTAGCAGTATAGGGATAAGAATTAGTACATAAAGGAATTCAGGATTCAGAAATTCAATAGAATTAAACATTATCACCCTCCTCTTTCATTTTACGACAATCCTTAATAAAGATAAAAGACTGCTTCATAAATATGTCATTCGTTCTACTATCAGGATTGCTTTTAGCAAATTTCACTAAATCTGCTTCTGTAAGTAAGGCAGTAATTTGATCAAGTAAGACAGTCTCTACATTTGCAGTTTTAAGTAATTCGATCGTTTCATCACTAGTAGACTCTAAGGTTTCAATAGAAAACTCTTCATCAAAATAAGTACGGAGAATTTCGGTTAATCGCACATAGTGTTCTTTCACTTCTCCTTTGTCACAAAGTTTTGCTCTTTGAAGCTTTTTTAAGGCTTTTATTGCCGTGACTTCGCATGGAATTACAATTGCAATATCCTCTTTAAGGATTGCCTTTCCACTCATCTTTTGTATGAGTGAGTAGATAATGATGATTAATGCTATTAAAGCCAGCAAGCCATAGATATAGGGCTTGGCTTCTTCGAAGTTGAAAGGAACAGCTACAGGAGCTTTAATGTCATAAACTGCTTTTGTAGTATCTAATGCAACAGATAGAAAAGCAAAGGAAAGTGAGTCTGAGTAAAAGGTGTCCCCTTTTGTGTTTATGAATTCTAAGCTAGGTAATATAAAGCGACCTGTGTCGAATGACTGTATGGTAAAGTCTTGAATGTAAGTGCTCGAACCATTTTTTGTTAAAGTGTCAATTGAGCTTGATAGCTGTAATTCTAATGGTTTAATATCCTCTTCAATATTTGGCCAAAAAATATCGTTCGCATTATTAACTTTTACGTTAATGCGAATGACATCTCCAATCAAAGCTTGATTTGTATCAGCTGAGACATATATTTCTGTTTGAGCAAAAGTCAAGGCAGAAAATAGAAAAGTAAGTATGTATAAAAACCTCTTCAAGATTATCTTCTTTTAAAGAATTCTAATAATTGTTTCGTATAAGGCCTATCTACTCTAAGGTCTAAATAATCTGTTCCTGAGTTATTACAAGAGATTTTGAATCTAGAAACTAGATTTTGATATGCCGTCCCGTATTCATTTCTCAGCTTTTTAGAGCTGGTATCTACCCATCTAATCTCGCCAGTTTCAGGTTCAATCATTTGTACCAAACCAATGTTTGGTAGGTTTTCCTCCGCTGGATCGAAGATTCGGATAGCCGTTAAATCGTGCTTATTAGACGCAATCTTCATATTCTTATCGTAATCGCTATCCTGAAAGTCAGAAAGTGTAAAAACGATACTTCTCTTTTTAACGACAGAACTTAAAAATTTTAGAGCTTCAGCAATATTTGTTCCAGTACCTTTGGGTTTAAACTCAATGAGTTCACGGATAATCCTAAGAATATGTGATTTCCCTTTTTTAGGAGGGATAAATAATTCAATTTGATCTGTAAAGAATACGACTCCTACCTTATCGTTGTTTTGAATGGCAGCGAATGCAAGTACGGCACAAAGCTCGGTTATGAGGTCTCTTTTTTGCTGTACGCGGGTACCGAAGGATTCCGACTTAGAAACATCCACCAAAAGCACCATGGTTAACTCTCTTTCCTCTTCGAAAATCTTAATATGAGCCTCGTTGAGTTTTGCCGTAACATTCCAGTCGATATCGCGAATATCATCGCCATATTGGTATTTACGCACTTCAGAAAAGGTCATACCTCTCCCCTTAAAGTGAGAGTGGTATTCACCAGAGAAAATGTGATTGGACAATCGACGCGTTTTGATTTCGATCTTCCGAACCTTTTTTAAAAGCTCTTTAGTCTCCATACTAAGGTACCTCTACTCGATTCAAAATTTGATTGATGATGTCTTCAGACGTGATATTCTCTGCTTCGGCTTCGTAAGTGAGGCCAATTCTATGACGCAGAATATCGTGACAAATAGCTCTTACATCCTCAGGGATTACATAACCTCTACGCTTGATAAATGCGTAAGCTTTTGAAGCAATAGCCAAGTTAATAGAACCACGCGGAGAAGCGCCAAAACTAATTAGTGGACTTAAGTTTTCTAATCCATAGCGTTCTGGGTAACGAGTAGCAAAGATGATGTCAAGAATGTAATTCTCAATTTTCTCATCCATATAAACTGTTTTCACCACCTCACGAGCTTTGATGATTTGTTCAACACTTACTACAGGTTTTACAATCTCGTATTGACCATTCAAGTTATTGCGCATGATGATTCGCTCATCTTCTTGTTTTGGATAATCGATTACCGTTTTTAGCATGAAACGGTCAACTTGAGCTTCTGGCAATGGATAGGTTCCTTCTTGCTCAATAGGGTTTTGAGTAGCCAAGACTAAGAAGGGTTCTTCCAGATGGAAAGTTTCTGAACCAATAGTCACCTGACGTTCTTGCATAGCCTCTAATAATGCTGATTGAACTTTTGCTGGTGCGCGATTAATTTCATCAGCTAAAATAAAGTTTCCGAATATAGGCCCCTTCTTAATGCTGAATTCATTCTTGGGCATATTGTATACCGTAGTACCAATTACATCTGAAGGTAAAAGGTCTGGAGTAAACTGAATACGACTAAACTTTCCGTTTATAGCCTTCGAAAGCGTGTTGATGGCTAAGGTCTTTGCCAAACCAGGCACCCCTTCTAACAGAATGTGCCCATTTCCTAAAAGACCAATCAATAGACGCTCTACCATATACTTCTGTCCAATAATCACCTTGTTGACCTCCATGGTCAATAAATCTACAAAAGCACTCTCCTGTTGGATTTTTTCGTTAATTTCTTTGATATCTACACTATCCATTCCAATGTGTTTATATTTGTAACCCGATTACTAAGCAAACATAGTTCAAGACATGTTTATTTCGGGTTAAGTATGGGTTAATTACCGTTAAATACTGTTAAAAAATTCCTGACCTAAAATAAAGAATTACCAAGTACTAAATCAAAGCATTTCAATGGATTTTCTCAACAAAAAAAATACCGTTTTTGTTTATATGTTATTCTTCATTTCCTCCTCAGTTTTTGGACAGGAATTGCGCAACAGCTCTGTAGACCCTACGAAGTATCTCCCTACACTAACCTTTAAAGAGGCGAGCTTTTTGATTGCGGCAGAAAAAAACTTCCCAATAGCCATTGATTTCAACACTTCTCAAGACGCCAATGAGGACGGTAAGGTGACTATTGAAGACAATATTGAGAATATGGTCCTCTACTCTATAGGTTCTAAAGTTACAGGAACTGGAAGGACTGGATTGAAAAATAGAGGGCCAAACAATCAGGTTCCAGCGGTGTATTTTAATTATGCAGAGACACGTTCACATAATGTGTATCAGTATTGGTATTACTATGGGGAGAATTCCCATATAGAAAATCATGAGCATGATTGGGAAAGTGTCTTTATCTTCGAAAAAGATACCATTCCAGTTTATGTACAAGTCTCTTATTTTGGAAGGTTGAAAAATCACTCTTGGCTAGATTTCCAACAAGATGATGGGCATATTGTTTTGGGGGTAAAGAGAGGCGACCATTCTTTTATAGTGAATCCCCAGAATGGAGTTGCTATTCGTTATAATGGGGAGATTAATGCTCAGAACGGCACCCTTTTTGAAGGCGATTCTAAAGTGATTCCTTGGACTATTTATACCTTAAAAGACTTCGTTGTGAATGCCACTTTATTTGATGATAAATTGAATACTAAATTTTATTATGGAGATGAGGCTTATCCACGAAGTGGTAAAGAAATGGATATGGTACGAAAAGCTCCCTGGAGACGTAGACGCTGGAGGCGACCTCGGACAACTGATAAATAATTACAGTAAAAAACCATTTTGGGAGCCTTTTTTTATTTCAATATGTTTTCGAGTTTCGCGTAGCGTTCTCTAGAAATTGCTACCAAAGGTAGTCTAACATATTCTTCACAAACAGTCTTTATCTTTAAACAAGCTTTTGCACCTGCAGGGTTTCCTTCAGCAAATAAGTGGTCAATTACTTCTAATTGTGGATAGTGTAGAGCCCGAGCCTTTTCAAGATTCCCTGCAAGTCCTTGGCGAACCATTTCAGAAAACTCATAAGGTTGAGCGATGGCTTGTACAGAGATTGCACCATCGGCTCCCATCAGTATCATTGGTAGTGTTAAAGCATCATCACCTGATAAGACTTTAAATCCTTTTGGGCGATCTCTTAAGACCTGCATGATTTGCCTCATATTACCTGAAGCTTCTTTTACGGCAACAATATTATCAAAGTCATTTGCTAATCTTAAAGTCAATTCCGCTGTCATATTAGAGCTTGTTCTATCAGGGACATTGTACAGGATAATATCTACAGGACAAGTCTCAGCTATGACTTTAAAATGCTGGTAAATCCCTTCTTGAGTAGGCTTATTATAAGCGGGTGAAACGGATAGTATAGCATCTACACCAGTAAAGTCAGTGGTTTTAATTTGCTCTACAATTGCAGCAGTATTGTTTCCTCCAATTCCAACAACAAAAGGTACTCTACCATTAATCTTCTCTTTGGTAAACGAAACCACCTTTTCTTTTTCTTCTTTAGTTAAAACAACGCTCTCACCAGTAGTGCCCATAGAAACTATGTATTCTACCTTCCCAACAATTAAGTAATCTATCAAATTTGATAGGCCTCTAAAATCAATATTTCTGTCTTCATTAAATGGTGTTACTACAGCAACGCCTGTTCCTCTTAATTCTGTTGTCATGATGGATCTATACGGTTTAAATAATGTGTTATTTCTGTTATTAGAGATTCTAGTCCAGGGTTTTTCTTATTGTCAATCATCAAATCGAAAACCTTTACATCTTCTCTGTGTCTCCCTACTTTAAATTTAGATGGCGATGCAACTGCTAGATAGGTTAAAGGGTAGAACTCCATTAGGCTTAAGTCGATAAGGATATCGTAATCCTCTTTGATGAAGTTGTCAATAACCACCCCTTGTGGTTTCCCATACCAGTTTAATTCTTCTTGTGAGAAAAAATCAAAATGAAGTATTGACATATGCTGCAGGGATTTCCCTTTTTCGTTTACATACCCCAATGCGTTAACCTCATCTTTTCCTTTTGATAGTTCCGAAACAAAAGCTTTTACCAAGTTGATATCTAGCTCTTCGGTAGCGTCAAAGAGTACAGTGATTCTTTTGGCACTTTGGAGATTATAGACTTTGCGTATTCGCTTCTTCTCTAAATCCGAACGCTTCAGCTTCCAATTGCCAAACCAATGTTTTATGTTGGTAAGTATGCTCATGAAATCAAGGTTATGAATTCGCCTTCAGAGATAATAGAAACCTCTAGTTTTTCGGCTTTTTCGCGTTTGCTCGGGCCCATATTTTCTCCAGCCACAAGATAGTTAGTTTTCTTGGAAATTGAACTGGTGTTTTTCCCTCCATTTTGTTCAATAAGTTTCTTTAATTCATCGCGAGAATGGTTGGTAAAAACTCCTGACAAAACAAAGGATTGACCTTGTAAGATATGGGTTCTAACAGAAAGAATAGAACTATCTATTTCCAATTGAACTTTTGCTTCTTTGAGTCTGTTAATTAATGCAGAATTATCGTTTTCATTAAACCAATCAATAATGCTTTGTGCTATTCTATCTCCGATTTCATAAACCCCTGTTAATCTTTCAAAATCAGCAGATTGTAAGTTTTCTAGACTTTGGTAGTGATAAGCTAATTTCTTAGCAACTGTTACTCCTACATAGCGTATTCCTAAGGCGTAAAGCACCCTTTCAAAGGGTGCTTTTTTAGACTGCTCAATACTAGAAATAGCTTTAGATGCTGACTTCTCAGCCATACGTTCTAGTGGTAGAATATCTTCTTTTGTTAAGAAGTATAAATCTGCCACATTATTGATTAAACCTTCTTTAAAGAATTGGTCTATTGTTTCAGAACCTAGACTGTCAATATTCATTGCCTTACGGCTGATGAAATGCTCAATCTTACCTTTAATCTGAGGAGGACAAGCTTTATCATTCAAGCAGTAATGTAGAGCCTCACCTTCTTTACGTACCAATTCGGTATTGCATTCAGGACAATGAGTGATGTAAAGCGTTGGTTGAGAGAATAAATCTCTTTCTTTTACCGCAACTCCTACAATTTTAGGGATGATTTCCCCTCCTTTTTCTACATAAACGGTGTCGCCTTCTCGTATATCGAGTTTAGCAATCTGGTCGGCATTATGTAGTGAAGCTCTTTTGACAATCGTTCCTGCCAATTGTACAGGTTCTAGGTTTGCTACAGGAGTTATAGCGCCTGTTCTACCAACTTGGTAAGTGATTTCTCTCAGTATAGTTACAGCTTGTTCGGCTTTAAATTTATAGGAAATTGCCCAACGTGGCGACTTGGCTGTAAAGCCTAACTCTTCTTGTTGTAATGAACTATCTACTTTAATAACAATCCCATCAATATCGTAAGGCAATTCTTTGCGAGCTGTATCCCAATATTGAACAAAGTTTAAAACACCATCAATGGAATCGCAAGTACGGGAATCTGTAGGGATTTTAAAGCCCCAATTTTTAGCTTCTTCTAATTTCTCATAATGAGAGTCTATAGCAATCTGTTCGCCTAAAACATGGTATAAAAAACAGTCTAAAGGACGAGTAGCCACCACAGCACTATCTTGCATCTTCAAAGTCCCAGAAGTAGCATTCCTTGGATTGGCAAAAGCATCGTATCCTGCCACCACCCTATCCTTATTCATTTCTTCAAAACCTTTATGAGGCATAAATATCTCACCGCGAATTTCAAATTCAGCAGGTGGATTTCCTTGCAGTTTTAAAGGAATGCTTTTAATGGTACGAACATTAGTGGTTACATCATCTCCCTGCGAACCATCTCCACGCGTAAGCGCTTGCTTTAGCGCTCCATTTTCATAATGCAAACTGATAGAAACACCATCGTATTTTAATTCACATACATAAGAATAGGCTTCGGTAATGATTTTTTGAATGCGTTTATCAAAGTCTCTTAGCTCATCCTCAGAATAGGTATTTCCTAAAGAAAGCATGGCGCGTTTGTGCTTAACCGTTTCGAAATTCTTATTGACTGTACCACCAACCCGTTGTGAAGGAGAGTTTATATCAAAAAAATGAGGATGTTCTTTTTCGAGATAAATAAGCTCTTCGAGTAGTTTATCAAATTCAAAGTCACTAAGTATTGGCTTATCTAATAAGTAATAAGCGTGGTTATGACCAGCAATTTCTTCACGAAGTATATCTATTCTAGACTTTGCGTCCATTTAATTCTAATCTAGTAATTCGTCTTACATTTTCATTTTCACCTCTTACGAATGAAGCAATTTACAATTTCCAAACGGCTTTTACCATTCTATCTTTACCTTGTAAGTCTTCTCTTAGTTCTATGTCAGAAAAACCTTTTTCTTTTAGTATTCCCACAGTTTCTTGCCCTTTCTTTTCGTTGATTTCAAAATAGAGTATTCCATTATGGTTTAATCTTTTTGCAGCAATATCCGCTATGGCTCTATAAAACCTTAGAGCATCTATATCAGGCACAAACAAGGCTAAATGAGGTTCGTTATCTAAGACATTATTCGCCATCATCTCTTTGTCAGATTCAAGTACATAAGGAGGGTTACTCACAATAATGTCGTAAGTATCTAAATTTTCACTACTCTCCTCTGCTAATATATCTGCTTGAATAAAATCTACTGAAGCTTTTAATAATTTAGCGTTCTCTTGGGCTTGTTTTATGGCTAGGTCAGAAATGTCTACTGATGAAACTTGTGCATTACTATTTAAAGCAAGTGTAATAGGGATGCAACCAGATCCTGTTCCAATATCAAGTATTGACTTATTATCAGGTTTATCCTTTAAAATCCAATCAACCAATTCCTCCGTTTCAGGGCGTGGAATTAAAACATGTTGATTCACCATGAATCTATGACCGTAAAACCATGCATAACCAACAATCTGCTGAATAGGCTTCTCTTGCTTTAGAAGTGAAACTATTCGATCGACTTCGGAAATTTCCTTATCGGTTAAGAGCTTTTCGGATTGCAATAAGGCATCCATACTGCTGTAATCAAAGAGATGTTCGAGTATCCAATTATTAAAGCCTCTCAGCTCTGACTCAGGATAATGAGTCGCTAGAGAGCCTTTTAAATAGGGTCTAATATCTTTGATTTTTTGCATGGCCTAAAACTAAAGCATTTTGTCTATTTTTGAGCTATGCACAAGGATGAATTTTATATGAAAAGATGCCTTGAATTGGCAGCTTTAGGATTGGGTAAAAGTTATCCAAATCCGATGGTGGGTTCCGTGATTGTTCACAATGGGACTATCATTGGTGAAGGATGGCATCAAAAGCCTGGAGAAGCTCATGCCGAAGTAAACGCTGTGAATTCAGTAAAAGATAGAACGCTCTTAAGAGAGTCCACGATTTATATAAGTCTTGAGCCTTGTGCGCACTATGGGAAAACACCTCCTTGTGCAGAGCTCATCATCAAACATAAAATCCCCAATGTGGTTGTGGGTTGTGTGGATAGTTTCTCTGAGGTCTCTGGTAGGGGGATTGAAATGATGCAAAATGCGGGTTCTTTAGTTAAAGTTGGTGTTTTGGAAAAGGCTTGTAAAGACTCGCACAAACGCTTTTTCACCTTTCATGAAAAACAAAGACCTTATATCATTTTAAAGTGGGCTGAAACTAAAGACGGTTTTATCGCTCCCTTAGAACAAGAAACAGAAAAACCATTTTGGATTACAAGTCCTGAGTCGAAGAAACTCGTACACAAGTGGCGAACAGAAGAAGCTTCTATTTTAGTTGGTACAAATACTGCTGAAAAGGATAATCCAGCACTAACAGCGCGTTTGTGGGAAGGGAATCAACCATTAAGATTAGTTGTAGATCGAAATCTTCGTTTAAAAGATTCTTTACAAGTATTTGATGATTCCGCTAAAACTTTAGTTTTTACGGAGAAAGCCAAAGAAAATTCCGGCTCTACTGAATATCAAATCATAAACTTCGCTAATCTCCATGAAGAGATGATGGATGAGCTTTATAAAAGAAATATTCATTCTGTTATTATTGAGGGTGGTAGAGAAACGCTACAGTCTTTTATAGATACCAATTTATGGGATGAAGCTAGAGTTTTTGTGGGTGAGGGTAATATTGAAAAGGGAATTCCTGCTCCGATATTGAATGTTAGGCCAAAGTCTGAAGAAAAAGTTTCTAAGGATATATTGAGCTGGTATTATAATAGTATATCAGTAGGTTAGTATGTTAGAAAACCTTACTCAAGATAATTGTACTAGAATACCAATCTACTAAAATACAATCTTACATGATCTATCTTCTTCTCAGTATATTATTCACTACAGCACTCGTACTTATCTTCAAGGTCTTTGAGCGTTATGAGATAGATAATTTTCAGGCGATTGTATTTAATTATATCACTGCTGGACTGATTTGTTTTATTGTTGTTGGAGAACCTATAAATATTGATCAAATTACTTCTGAAGAGTGGTTTCATTCTACCCTTTTAATTGGAATTCTATTTATTAGTTTATTCAATGTAGTGGCTTATTCAGCGCAAAAAGTAGGGATTGCCATCACTTCGGTTGCAACAAAGATTTCCCTTTGTATTCCAGTAATTTTCGGTTTTTGGTATTTTGGAGATTCAATGAATTCTTTAAAAGTAGCAGGAATCATCTTAGCTCTATTATCGGTTTATTTTACCGCAAAAAAAGAGGAGAAAAGAAAGTCTATCAATCCAATTCTATTTATAGTTCCCATCATCCTATTCTTTGGTTCAGGTATATTAGACATCATACTTATTTACAGTCTGGAAACCTATGACTTAGTAGATCAGGGTCTAGAATTACAATTTAGCTCTATACTCTACTCTGTAGCTGGACTAATTGGAATGCCAATTCTAGTCTTTAGACATTTTACGGTAGATAAAATTCAGAAGAAGAATATTATAGCAGGTATAGGATTGGGAATACCTAATGTGCTATCCATTGTTTTTTTCTTAAAGTGCCTAAACCACTTCCCAGAAAGCACTTTTGTATTCCCTATAAATAATATGGGAATTGTGGCTGCTTCAGCTATCTTTGCCAGTCTCTTATTTAAAGAGCATTTATCAAAAATCAATTGGTTTGGGATTGTTATTGCGATGCTTTCCATACTCTTAATATCAGCTTCATAATTTGAGCGAAATAGAGGATTCATACAAGACGATTAAAGAGCCTTCTGAAGGGTTCTTTAAAGACCGTGGCTCTAAGTTTTTCGGTTATGCTTATCCTTATACTTCAGAACAGGAACTGAAAGCTAAAATTGAAGAGCTAAAAAAGGAGCATCACACCGCAAGGCATCATTGTTATGCTTATCGTTTTAAAAAAGATTATTCGGTATACAGAGCCAACGACGATGGGGAGCCAACCAATGCTGCAGGGAAACCTATCCTTGGTCAGATAGACGCCAAATATTTAACTAATGTTGCTGTAGTAGTGGTTCGCTATTTTGGAGGAACCAAACTCGGTGTCGGTGGTATGATGAACGCTTATAAAGAAGCAGCTTTAGATACACTCAACAATGCTGAGATTTTAGTGTGTACTATAGACGATATTTTTGAAGTTAGTTTTGGCTACCCTGAAATGAATACGGTAATGCGTTTTATGAAGGATTTAGGTGTAGTGACTGTTAGTCAGCAGCTGGAAATGGATTGCAAGATTCAGTTTGCCATACGTAAAAAAGAAGCCGAAAAGGCCCAAGAGAAGTTTACAGGATTAAAGAACATAAGTATTAAGAAAATTGAAGAGTAAGTAGTCAGAATACTGAAGTCAGTAATTAACTTTTAATTTCAAATTTAACCATAGAGAAGTGGATTATTCATTACTAAAAGAATTACAAGCAATACATGCTCCCGCAGGGGACGAAGCTCCTTTGAGAGATTTCGTGATTGACTATGTAGAAAAGAATAAAGCCAACTGGAAAGTTCAGCCAGAACTCATTTATGGCGATGAATTCCAAGATTGCTTAATGCTGAAATTTGGGAATCCTAGAACAGCCATTTTTGCACATTTAGATTCTATTGGATTTACTGTTCGTTATGGAAAGGAATTGGTTAAGCTTGGGGGTCCTCGTTTGATTTCGGGTATTAAATTGGTAGGAGAAGATTCTAAAGGTGCTATTGAAACTGAATTAATGGTGAATGGCGATTCAAAAGCTATTTCCTATAAATTGGATAGAGATATTGATCGTGGTACAAATCTTACGTTTAAGCCGAATTGGCGCGAAGAAGGCGATTATATCCAAAACTGTTATATGGACAATCGCCTAGGAATGTGGAGTGCTTTAAAAGTAGCTGAAACTCTCGAAGATGGCGTCCTTGTATTCTCGTGTTGGGAAGAAACCGGAGGTGGTTCTGTAGGTTATCTAGGAAAATACATCTACGAAAACTGGGGTGTTCGTCAAGCATTGATTTCTGACATTACTTGGGTTACCGAAGGTGTGCCTCATGGTGAAGGTGTAGTCATCTCAATGCGTGATTCTGGTATTCCTCGTAAATCATACGTTCGTAAGGTTATTGATATTGCTGCTAAGAACAATATTAAATTCCAGTTAGAAGTTGAAGATGCTGGTGGATCGGACGGTAACGGTTTACAAAAGTCATCCTACCCTATTGATTGGTGTTTTATTGGTGCACCAGAAGATAATGTACATACTCCTGATGAGAAAGTTCATAAAGATGATATTACCGAAATGGTGAAACTATATGAAGTCTTGATGAAAGAATTGTAAAAGAAAACACTCTCGAATTTCGGGAGGGCTTTATAATTATGTAGAAATTATTAAAAGGCTCTTGCATAACCTACATATGGTAGTGCTGGTAGACCATCACCAAATTCAGAAGAAATAATCGCTCCAATATCAAAAGCATTGTCTCTAGAAAGGATTCTTATGCCCTGAACACCTAGAACGAAAGTATTGTTTTCATCATTTGGGAATATGTAATTTTCTGATAACAGTGCGATATGGTTGCTAATCCTATGTGTTCCAGCAAGCATTATGACTGGATAGTCAGAAAATTCACCATCTGTGAGACCATAACCAAGTCCGCAGGTAAAATTAGATTCTGCTTCACCAAAAGTTAAAGCGCTATAAGCTAAAGTAGCTGAGCCTTCCCCGGTCATACCTCCCAAAAAAAGACCCATAGCTAGATGGATGTCTTCTGATAATTCAAATCCAAATTTTGGTGTTAAAAACCATATAGGATCACCACTTACAGTAGATATAAATTCAAAACCGCCACCAATTGAGAAGTGTTCTGAAACTCCAAAATTCACAAAGTTGAATGTAGCATAAATATTTTGATAGTAGCCCTCTCCTTCTTCAATAGGTATTCCTGATGCTCCAAAGAAATACCGAGTATCGTGGGGGTTTTCAAAAGAATACTCACCGATATAGTCATCATTTTCAATAGACTTTACATAGGGTGCTAGCAAGTTGATTTCACCGTTTACCGTTTTTAAGACTATTATTTTATCGTCTTGTTTTAAGATAAAGCCTTTAAACTCATCGCCATTGATCATAGTAATGATAACTTTTTGACTTTGTTGAGTGGCGCTTGTTACAGTTTGTGAATATACTACAGAAAATGTGCTGCTTAAAAAGCATAGTAATAGTGCTTTGTAGAGAATGTTTTTCATGAATTTATGTCTTAGGGATGTGTAAACCTTGACAAAAATATGGAAATAATCTTTAGAGATTGACTTGTTGATTAGTAGTTAGCTATAGATTTATTTTTATTATTTCTTAATAGAATAAATTTTAGCTGGCATTCCTTCGTAATCTAAAATAGATTCTAAGCTCATCCCATTTTTCTTGGCTACATTTTCAGATGCTAAATTATCTATATGAATTATTGATATAAGTTCTGACGCTAAATCATTTTCAAAGGCATAATCTTTACATTTTGTTGCGGCTTCAGTCCCATAGCCCTTACCTCTATACTTAGGTGATAAGGAATAGCCAACTTCGAGTCTTTCGACACCATCGACTGTTTGTATTAATAAACCACTCTGTCCAATTAATTCTCCTGTTTCTTTGAGTATAATAGCATTCAAAGCTCCTAAATTATTCTCGTAACGGTGAAATACCTTTTTAAACCAATTATCACAAAGTTCTTTTTGTGGCAAATTAGGATCAATACCAAAATAGGTTAAGATAACTTTATCTTCAAAAAATGGAAGCCAAGTCTGTGCGTCTTCTTTCATTAATAGCCTAAAGCTTAAACACTCTGTCTCTTGGTTTGTGAGTAGGTAGCTCATCTACTTATTGAACAAATGATGTCTTAAATCCTGAAAGCTCCTCTTCAAACTCTTTTGTTTCAATGTTGAAATCATTGAAGATTTTAGACGGGGTTTTCACTTGAATGGATTTCATACGCATATTCTCATTTCTGTGGATGTATTCTATGTTTGGATATAAAAACACAATGGTTTCCAAAACCTCGTTTATACTCATAGACTTTGTGACTGCTAAATGAACTCCAGACGCGTAATTTGGTTGTTTCACTAAACCTACTAAAAGCTCACTTAAATCAGCTACAGAGACGAACCCACGGTATTGTGAACCATCACCATTGATATGTACTTTACCTTCAAAATGAGCTTCGTACATAAAACGGTTGATTACCGCATCTAAACGAATAGCAGGGTTATAGCCATAAACATTTCCTGAACGGATTATATGTGTAGGTATTTTCTTAGCCAATCGTTTAACGTGTTTTTCTGCTTGATGTTTACTGACACCATAGGAAGAATCGGGATGTAATTTGGAATTTTCATCAACCACTTCTTCACCGTGACCATAAACAGAAATGGAGCTTAAATAAATGAAATGCTTTACATCACTCTCTTCCACTGCTGAAACTAGATTCGCAGTTCCCCAGTGATTCACCTGATCGAAATGATGAAAGAATTTATCCTCAAAAGGAGTGGCTACCATAGCCGCTAAATGGATAATGGTGTCAGCCTTGTCCACTTCCTTTTTCAGCTTGTGGTTATCCAGTAAGTCGCCTTTAACAAAACGGATATTCTTACCGTCTAAATGATGTGCATTTAACAGCGAAAATTCCTGACGAGAAATATTGTCGTAAATAACAATCAGATCGTCTTTATGCGCCTTTTCAGTGATTTGTTCTATCAGTGAATAACCAATATATCCGAGGCCTCCAGTAACTAATATGTTCATCTTATTTTATTAAATCGGTGTGTAGCCCACATTCATTTTTCTTCATTCCTTTCCAACGCCCTCCTCTACCATCTTCTCCTTCCATGGAGAATTTTTGTGTACAAGGCATGCAGCCTATACTAAGGAATCCTTCAGCTTCTAATGGATGAGTTGGTAAATTGTGTATTTTACGGTATTCCCAAATCATTTTACTGTTCCAGTGTATCATTGGATGAAAACGCAAAGTGTTATGAGGTCCTTTGGCTTCATATCCCATTTTACTACGGTTGGTATTTTGATCTTTACGAACTCCAGTAATCCAGATGTCGTATTGCATCATTAAGCTATCCATAGGTTGAGTTTTGTTGATGGAACAACAGTAAGCTGGATCTGATTGAAAGAGGAAACGGTCTTCGCTATTTAGCTGATTCACCAAAGGAATACTTCCTTTTTGATTCATCACATTAAGACTCAGCTCTTCGGCAATATAATCTCTAAATTCCAAAGTTTCTGGAAAGTGAAAACCTGTATCAATAAAATAAATAGGGAATCCCGGTGCTATTTTATTAAGAACATGCAACATAGGGATACTATGAGTTTGAAAAGATGAGGAAGCAAAAAAACGCTTCCCTTCTTTCAAATATCCTTTTAAATAATCCTCAATTTCTATGAGTCTTTGTTTAATCTCTTTATTCATGTCTTAGGGTTTAACATTACTAGATTTGATCAAGTGCTCGACTTAAGTCTGCTTTTAAGTCTCCTATATCTTCAATGCCTACCGAAATACGAATAAAATTGTCGGCTATACCCAATTTCTTTCTTTCTTCAATAGGTACTGAAGCATGTGTCATAATAGCAGGATGTTCGATTAAACTTTCTACACCACCTAAGCTCTCAGCTAAAGCAAACAAGGATACTTCTTCTAAAAATTTTCTACTCTCAGCAATACCACCTTTGATATAAATACTCAACATTCCACCAAAGCCCGACATTTGTCTTTTGGCTAATTCATGTTGAGGATGTGATTCTAATCCAGGGTAAATAACTTTATCAACTTTAGGATGTGTTTCTAAGAATCGAGCGATTGCGATGGCATTACTAGCGTGAGCACGCATACGTAAAGCCAAAGTCTTCACTCCTCTTAAGACTAACCAACTATCAAATGGTGATTGGCTAGGACCTATAGAATTCTGTAAATACCAAAGCTTGTCATATTGCTCATTATCATTTAACATGATACCTCCACCAACAACATCACTGTGTCCGTTGATATATTTAGTTAATGAGTGTAAGACCATATCAGCGCCTAAGTTCAAAGGGTTTTGGAAGTAAGGACTCATAAAAGTATTATCTACCACCACTTTTGCGTCTACTGCGTGAGAAGCTGCACAAATCGCTTTGATATCACTAATCTGTAACATTGGATTTGTTGGTGATTCCAACCAAACTAAGTCTGGATTGAAAGAAGCTAAATCTTCTTTTACAGATTCAATATTGGTCATATTTACATGCTTAAGCTCAAAACGATCATTGTAAATAGTGTCCAAAATACGGTAGGTGCCACCGTAAACATCATCACCACAAAGGATTTTTGTTCCCTGAGGGAATGATTGGAATATTAGAGTCACGGCAGCCATACCACTTGAAGTTACTAAACAGTGCTCTGCATTTTCTAGTGAAGCCAAACATTCCTCTAAACGTGTTCTGGTAGGATTGTGAGAACGAGTGTATTCATACCCCTTATGCTCACCAGGGCTGGATTGAACAAAAGTAGATGTCTGATAAATTGGGGGAATTACAGAACCCGTTATTTCATCAGGTTGATTTCCTATTTGAATAACTTTTGTGTCTTTGTGTAAATCGTTGTGTTTAGTCATTTCCCAATATTTTTTCTATTTCTAAATCTAATTCGTCTTTTGGCGATATTCCTTTAATATAGCCCATTTCTTTCATCCAAGCCTCATTGTAAATCTTAGAAGCATAACGGTTACCAGAATCTGGTAGAATAACTAAAATGCGCTCTGATTTCTCTAGAGATTCAGCATATCTAAGAGCACCTACCACAGCCGACCCGCTTGAACCACCAGCGTAAACACCTTCTTCCTGTAATAATCTTCTGGTCATGAGGAAGGACTCTTCATCACCCACTCTTACAAATTCGTCAATCTCATTAAAAAGAATATTGTCAGGTAGGAAGTCCTCACCAATACCTTCCACTACATAGCTGTAAGCCTCACCCATTTCTCCTGTTTGGTAGTATTCCATTAAAATAGATCCTTCACAATCTACTGCGACAGATTTTAGATTTGGCATTTTAGATTTCAAAAATCTAGAACATCCTGAGATAGTTCCACCTGTACCGATACCCGTGATCAAAGTGTCGAATTCACCTTTTGTCTGTTCATAGATCTCAGGGCCCGTTATCTCGAAGTGAGATTCACCATTATCCATATTCCCATATTGATCTAAGTAAACTGAGTTTGGAAGGTCGCCTAATTTGGCTGCTACAGAATAGTATGATCTAGGATCCTTAGGTTCTACGTCTGAAGGGCAAACCAATACTTTAGCTCCGTAAGCCTTTAGATTATCGATCTTCTCTTGCGATTGCTTGTCGGCCATTACAAAGACACATTTGTAGCCATGAATAGCAGCAAATAAGGCAATACCTACTCCGGTGTTCCCTGATGTAGATTCTACTATAGTCCCTCCAGGTTTTAAATCACCGCGTTCTACTGCTTTCTGACATAAGTATACACCCATACGGTCTTTTATAGAGCCCCCAGGGTTCATATACTCTAACTTCACATAGATATCTGAATCTACATGATTAGCTACTTTGTTTAATTTTATTATCGGTGTATTACCAATAATGTCTAAAATGTTCTGATTGAATTGCTTCATTTCTTAAAACTAAAAAACCCATCCAAATGGATAGGTTATGATTTGTTTACATAGCACTAATTGCCCATTTGGATTCTAGATAGGTTCCGTGCAACAACAGTTTATATGTAATTGAATTATCTTCATGGCAATTAGTTTGCAAAAATAGGAAAAAAGGTGGACTGTGCAAGTATGTTTTTCGTCGATTCTTAAGATTAATTAGTAAGTACAAAATAATAATAATAATAATCCAGTTCAAATCTCTCAAATTTACAGCGGGAAAGACGATGAAATAGTCAGGCTGAGGCTAAATACGCTTAAAACTAAACACCCCCAATACACCTTGCTCGTCTTCCGAAGTACCTACAATTAAATCTTCATTCATTACTTGCGCTACAAATGAATCTAGTTCATATAGTATTTCTTCTTCTGCTTCTAATACAGTAAAAGAGCTAGCCTTTAGGATGAAGGATTTGTCTTCATTATCATATACACCTACCATTTTTTGTTCAATTCTGTATAGAGCCCCTTCTATGGGGGTCTCTAAGTGTGACAGGGTACCACTTAGAAGCTTCCCTTCCTGAGTCAAAATTAACTCCCCCTCACTATCACCGTGAGAAAAGTCTTCGCTGTATTTCCAAGTTCCCGATAGATTCATTAATTAAAATTTAAAAGCTTAAACTATTATTGAAATATATAATGATAAGGCCAAGCTACAACAAACAATGCCAGAAATAGGTGCTTAATGTTTGAGAGATGTAGAAAAGAATAAAGAACAAAGAATCGATTGAATTATTGAATTACATTTGCCCTCTTAATTAGACACCCAAAAAGAGCATGAGAAATAACACACTAAAACCTTCACCAGAAGCAAAAGCACTTTCACTTTTTTTAATGGCCTATAAAACCAAAGACCCTATATACAAAGAGAAATCTAAACGTATTAATAAAATGTGGGATCTGGTAAGGGATGAGGAAATGAGTATGAGCGACTATATGGACGAGGTTAAAAGCCTCTTGACTTCATATGGTGGCTACACTGTTGTTGTAGAGAAAACGGTTCGTTTTTATATTGAAAAAACTGGCGTATGGAAATTAAAGGGTGAGGATAAATATTGTGAAGACGCTCAGAAAGTAGCTGACAAAATTTTGAAGAAGTAAGCTAATATACTCTCACCTCATCCACAAACAACCAAGTATCAGAACCTGCGGCTGGATGCCAGTCTGGGCATTTGCCGTAGTTTTCGGCTTTAATTTTTATATACTTGGCTTCCACTTCTGGGAAGGTCATTATAAACTCTTCGAAGAATTCTCCTTCTGCTCTATCAGAAATTTGAGGCTCCAATTCGGCTCTATTATAATAGCTCAACCCATCTAAAGAAGTATAGACCGTAATTTTAGTTGGCATGAATATCCAGGATAGATTGTATTGATAAAAGGAACTCAGTACTGAGTCCACCTTTTGGACCTCATTAAAACTTAATGTTGCTGTGAAGTCTAGGCCTGAATACCCTTGCCAGCGTCCATCTCTAAAGTTCGTTGTTCCTCTGAGACCATTGGCTATACAACTATCACCACCACCAGAATACCCTTTGTAATAGTCGTTTAAGCCAGAAATTGCAGCTTCTAATCCTTTGTGCTGATACAAATCAATTTCAAAAGCTTCACCGTAGTTTTTAAGTCCTTTGGTAGCCCATGACTTTATATGATTCGTTCCTGAAACTGTAAATGTAGAATCGTATTCACAAGCTTCCCTATCGTTAATTTGATAGTGAAGGTCTAAATGTTTGGTTCCTGGTTTTAATGTAACGTTGAACTCACCATTGGTATAGTCAGAACTAAAGTGCACTGGAATGCTTTCTAAGCCATACTCTACTCCTAATTTACCTAATCGCTTATAGTGGTGTTGCACTCTATCATAGAAAGCATCATAATCTCTGTTTTGAGGGTAATTCCACAAGACCTCCGACATGGCTAGAATTCTAGGAAACACTTTAGAGTCGATAGTATTTTGTGGTGCTCTTTCAGTCCACATATTACATTCTCCTCCAATAATATGTTGGGCTTCTTCATTTGTTAAGCCATCAGGAATTGGATTAAAAGCATAGACCTTCTCCAAATTAGTAGCTTCTAAACCATAATCGAAATAGGCATGAGAAGTGGGCGAAACTATGGCGTCGTGTCCCGTTTTAGCCGCTTCAACAGCACCTTCAAAACCACTCCACGATTGTACGGTTGCGCCCTCCGCTAGTCCTCCTTCAAGAATCTCATCCCAACCAATAAGTTTTTTCCCTTTAGAGTTGATATAATTCTCTATTCGTTGAATGAAATAAGATTGTAATTCGTGCGCATCGTGAAGACCTTCCTCAGCAATACGTTCCTGGCATTTAGCGCAATTATCCCAACGGAATTTAGGAGCTTCATCACCCCCAATATGAATATACTCAGATGGGAACAAGTCAATTACTTCATCCAAAATGTTTTCAAGGAAACCAAATGTACTATCGTTCCCTGCACAGTAAATATCTTTAAAAACACCCCAATCTTTTTCTACATCAAAAGGGCCTCCTGTACACGAATACTCAGGATAGGCAGCTAAAGCTGCCACACTGTGTCCAGGTAATTCAATTTCTGGAACTACTATTATCCCTCTTTGTGAAGCATAATCTATCACTTCTTTAATTTGCTCTTGGGTATAAAAACCTCCGTAAGTTGAACCGTCTCTTTGTGTACGCCAAGCGCCTACTTCTGTTAGTTTTGGGTATTGTTGGATTTCAATTCTCCAACCTTGATCTTCTGTTAAATGCCAATGGAATACATTCATCTTATGATAGGCGAGTAAATCGATATAGCGTTTCACAAAATCCACATCAATAAAATGACGACAACAATCTAATAACATCCCGCGCCATTTGAATTTTGGATAATCCTTAATGGACATACAAGCCAACTTGGAATCGTCTATACCACTGCTTCTAGGAATTAACTGAATCAATGAATAGATTCCGTGAATCAAACCCTCAGTACTAGCCCCTTTTATAAGTACAAAATCCTTTGTAATCCTTAGTTCGTAGTATTCTGAATTATCACTTAAAGAACTGTCAATTAGTAGATTAATGCTGTTGAGCTCAATTGGGTCTTTAAAAGAGAGAATAGTGTCTAGTTTGTAATTAAGTCTCTCCAATTCTAATGATAATAATTGAGCAGAAGCTAAAGCATTTTCATCAGCATATATCCGAAAATCACTCAAATCAAAATAAGAAGCCAAATGTTGAATTTCTTGTACTTGAGGAATAATCGTAGAATACTCTTTCACTTCCTGTGAACAAGAAAATATTGAACTTGAAAACAGTAAGAGTATGGTGTATTTCATTTTTTTAATAACACTTTGTAACTGAAAGCTAATTCCACGCCAAAGCACTGGCACCTAAAATTGCAGCATCCGAAGCTTTTAATTTACTGGGTACTATGTCTACTTTATTTCGATAAATATTTAGAAGATAGTCTTCCATATACTTCTTAGTAGGTTTGATGATTAAATCGCCCGACTGTGCCAATCCGCCAAATAAAACAATGAGTTTTGGACTGCTGATTGCAACGGTGTTAGCTAAACTAAAGCCTAATTTTTCAGCAGTAAAATCGAAAATATCCAAAGCTAATTGATCTCCTTCTAGAGCCGCATCAGCAATCGATTTACTCGTAATCTCATTTAAACCAACTAAAAGACTGTTAGTTGAATTCTCCAAAAATTCTTTTGCCGTTCTAACAATTCCACTCGCAGAAGCATAGGTTTCTAAACAACCTCTTCTTCCACAACCACAAGCGCGGCCGTTCTTCTCTACGATGGTATGGCCTAATTCGCCTGCAAAGCCATCGTGACCGTAAACTAAATCACCATTTACAACAAAACCACTTCCGAGTCCTGTACCAAGAGTTACCATTACAAAATCGTCTATACCTTTTGCTGCTCCATAAATTCGCTCACCTATAGCCGCTGCATTGGCATCGTTGGTTAGAGACACTGGGAAATTGAAATATTCAGCAAATAGTTTTGCCAATGGCACTACTCCCTCCCACTTAAGGTTAGGGGCAAAATCGATGGTGCCTGTGTAATAATTCCCATTTGGTGCACCTACTCCCATTCCAATAATCTCAATATTTTCACAGCTATCGATAAGTAAGTTTACCTGTTTAGACACTTCAGCAACAAAATCATTAACTAAAGGGTAATTTGAAGTTTTAAGAGCATTCTGTGCAAGGCAATTTCCTTGCTCATCAACTAATCCAAAAACGGTGTTTGTACCTCCTATGTCTATTCCTACAGCAACTTTCATATTATGCATCATAATCTACCCCTTGGGCTTTTAAAATAATTTTTACTTTTACCGCAAAGAAAATCAAATAAACAAAACAAACTACTGTAATCCAGTACGAATTGTGGATGTTAAATAAATCGGCTAGTTTACCTTGAATTGGTGGGATAATCGCCCCACCTAAAATCATCATAATTAAGAAAGCTGAACCTTGAGAAGTGTACTTTCCTAAACCTGCAATTGATAAAGAGAAGATACTCGGCCACATTATAGAACAGAATAAACCACCACTCATAAATGCGTATAAAGCGATAGTTCCTGTAGAGAACAAACCTACTAACATTGCTAATACACCCAATAATCCGAAGATAAATAAGGTCTTAGCAGGTTTTTCTTGACCAAAGAAGAAACCAGCTATCAATAATAAGATACTCCATCCGTATAAATACAAACCGCTTACATCATTATTACTCATGTGATTCACAAATAATACCACTCCAAAAGCGATATATGGAACCACAATGAATAATACATTCTTCAATGTTTTACCAGGCTTAAAAACAGTAATTGCACCCGCCCAACGACCAATCATTAATGAGCCCCAATACATAGAAATGAATGGTGCTATTTCAGAATCGGATAGCCCATTATCTGTATAGAATCCTGGTGTTTTTAGCAACTCACCCAAATTACTTTGTATGGTAACCTCTACCCCTACATAGGTGAATATTGCCAACATACCCATAACCAATTGTGGGTATTGCATGGCTCCCCAACCTTCAGGCTTTTTAAGGGCATTTTTATTAGCAAACAATAAACCACCAACAATAATTACCAAGGCAACCATCATCAATTGGAAGATGAAGTTGGAATCTACCACTTCTCCTCTATATTGATCGAATACAAAGTAGAATATTACTAAAAGTGAAAGGGTAATAAAACTAAGTGTTTTTACAGCTTTCGGAGCTTGAACAAATGTAGTGTCTCCTTTTGCCTGTGGAAGTTTTTTAGAGAAGATGAATAATCCCGCAGCCAATAAGAATAATGCTCCAACAGCTATATAAAGTAGTTTTACGGTAGATAAATCGATTCCTGCAATTTGGTCTTCAGAATAGGTAGCTGCACCAAAAAGCGCTAAGGCTACTGCGATAGGGCCTATAGCGGTACCGAAAGAGTTTACACCACCTGCTAAATTCAATCTGTGTGAACCAGTAGCAGGGTCGCCCAAAGCAATAGCAAAAGGATTTGCGGATGTTTGTTGTAGTGAGAACCCAAGGGCAACCACAAATAGAGCGCCTAAAATAAGCCCAAACGAACCGATAGAAATGGCAGGAATCATCAATGCTGCACCAATGGCAGAAACTACTAATCCGTAAACAATACCATTTTTAAAGCCCCATTTGTTCAGAATATCCATTTTAACAGAGCCTGAAACTATAAAGAGTAATAATGCGCCAATATAATAAGCCCCATAAAAAGCAAAATCAATCAGTTGCGATTGAAATTGATCTAAATGAAAATACGATTTACAAAAAGGGATAAATACACCGTTAGATGCTGCTATAAAGCCCCAAAAGAAGAATACAGTTACCAAGGTGGCTAAGGCTGCATTATAGTTTGTTTTATTTTCCATAGTATTTTTTTAATCCGATTAATGAATGTTTTGTTGATACCTTTTAGTTTTACCTTTTTTAAGGTGAGAGCTGAAAGCTATTTACTCGAATGACTTAGCATCGTGCATATTATTTTCGCCGTTTAGGTGAAGTGCATAGTTAAAGCCAGGGTGAATGGCATAAGCGCCATAATTACCCTCTTTGTCGATAGCCAAATAGCCCACTTGCATATCCTTGTATTCTTGTTTTGCAATAATTCTTTTTACGGCTTCTTCGCATGCTTCCTGAGGATTTCTTCCCTGACGCATTAATTCCACGATTAAGAAAGTACCCAAAGTTTTCATCACCATCTCGCCAACTCCTGTAGCACAAGCACCACCTACTTCATTATCAACGTACATTCCTGCACCAATAATTGGGGAGTCTCCTACTCTACCGTGAACTTTCCAAGCTAAGCCAGATGTAGTGCAAGCACCAGAAATATCACCTTTTTTATCGATGGCTAATATACCTATTGTATCGTGGTTTTCTATATTGATGATAGGCTCATATTTACTTTCTTTTAACCATTTCTTCCAACGCTTTTCAGCTTTCTCGGTTAAGAGGTTTTCTTTTTTAAAACCTTTTTCAATAGCAAAATCGTAAGCGCCTTTACCACTTAGCATAACGTGTGGTGTGTCCTCCATCACTTTTCGTGCAACAGAAATTGGGTTTTTAATATGTTCTAAGAAGGAAACAGAACCACAATTACCAGTTTCATCCATAATACAGGCATCTAAAGTAACATGTCCATCTCTATCGGGTAAGCCACCATAGCCAACCGACATCATTTTTGGATCTGATTCAGGAACTCTCACTCCTGCTTCTACGGCATCTAAGGCTCTACCTCCATTTACAATCAATGTCATGGCAGCTTCATTGGCTGCGATTCCATGGCTCCATGTTGAAATCACTATCGGCAAGCCACCTTTTTTTGGAGGTATTTCATTGATTTGTTTTGCATCAGTACTACATGCAGGAATAACAATCGCTGCAGAAGCTAAGGCAGTATTCTTTAAAAAATCCCTTCTTTTCATAACAAGAATTAATGTATGCTTATTTCATCGGCAAAAATCCAGCAAATATCTCCTGGGGCTCTGTGCCAATCAGGGTTGTACTTTCTGTTTTTTGCAATGACTTTAATATATCTGGTCTTCGTGTTTAGTTTCAAGCTGAAGTCTTGCAATACTACACCTGATTCCTTTTCATCAACCTCATTTAAAACGCTCCCCAATTTATGGAAATTTTACCATCGATAGAAGCATAATAGTCTACACTTTCAGGCATAAATATCCAGGCATTCCAATCTTGAAGGAAACCTATGCTTAACCCTTTGATGTCTGTCCTTTTATTTAAATCGATAACCACCTCTATGTCTACACCTTGGTACCCTTGCCAAGAACCTGTCATATAGTTTTTAGCTCCTTTTAAATGATCGATAAGAGCTTTATCGCCTCCGGCAGAATATTGCGAACCGTATTCAGTAAATAACTGAATGGAACGACCTTTAGGGGTTTTGGTAAACTCCGCTTTGATTTCTTTACTCGAAACAGCCTCTTTAACAGCAATAGCTCTAAGAGTCATACTTTCACTAATTGTAAAAGCATCCCTATACAGTGTAGAATTTTCATTTGCTTCAGAACCATCTAAAGTGTAATAGATCTTAGCTTCAGCATCCCAAGCTTTCAAAGCTATGGCATTTGAATCCGTAAATGTTCGAACTCCTTTATCTATATAGGGAACAGCAACAATAACTGCATCTTCTATAAGAGAAACAGGAATCTCAGTATCTAAAGAAGCCCAACTTTTATTTGGTCTAGAACCCATAACAAACTCAAGAGTTCCGCCATCCATAATTTCTGAATGATAGATATACGATCGATTGAATGCTATTCCATTCAAAGTGGCAGATTGGATATGCTTATTCTATTCTGAAGCTCCATTAGCGATAATTTGGAATTGATTCCCATTTTCAAGATTTACACTTACCTTTTCTAAACGAGGACAACCTATTGTATAATAATCTAAACCAGGAGTTACAGAGTAAATACCCATAGCACTCAATACATACCAGGATGACATTTGTCCACAATCCTCATTTCCTGACAATCCATCAGGTGTATTGCTGTACATTTCTTTTAAGATTTGTGAAATGCGTTCTTGCGATTTCCATGGTTTATTCACATAATTGTATAAATAAGCCATGTGATGTGAAGGCTCATTACCGTGAGCATATTATCCAATTAAGCCTGTTATATCTACCTGATGTCTACCAGCAGTTTCAGAAGAAACCGTAAATAACTCATCGAGTTTATCTTCAAGTTTAGCTTTTCCACCTAGATATTGTGTTAAACCTTGAATGTCTTGAGGTACATAAAATGAATACTGCCATGAATTGGCTTCCGTATAATTAAAATTGACTTCTGCAGGATCAAAAGGAACAAACCAAGAGTGATTCATCTTAGCACGCATAAATCCTGTATTCGGATCGAAGACGTTTTTGTACGATTGTGCACGCTCCATGAACTTTATATAGTCACCTTCTTTACCTAAATCTTTTGCCAGTTGAGCGATGCACCAATCGTCGTAAGCATACTCTAGAGTTTTAGAAACAGACTCAGGCTCATCGTTGGCAGAGATGAAGCCGTTTTTATGGTAAGACTCTAATACTAAGTGTTTCTACTCAGCTGAGTAAAGCATAGCTTCATAGGCTTTCTCTACATCGAAATCGGATATTCCCTTTTTATAAGCATCAACAATTACTGGAACAGAATGGTATCCTATCATGCATCCTGTATAAGTTCCAGCCAATTCCCAAACGGGTAACTGCCCTCCTATTTCATACTGATTGATAAAAGTATTTATGAAGTCATTGGTGCGCTTTGATCGATAATCGTAAATAAAGGATGTGTTGCACGATAAGTATCCCAAAGTGAGAATACGGTGTAATTGTTAAAGTTTTTTTCATTGTGAACTTCTAAGTCAGTACCTCTATAAGACCCATCTACATCTAAGTTAAACTCTGCCTTATACTCCCAAGACTTTTCTTCTATCCACTGTAGTTTATTCTCATTATCTCTGTAGAAAGGATCTTCTATAAGGCCGTTATCATATAAATCTAAATGTACAAATCCAGGAACAGTAGCTGGCAACCACTCGCTCCCTTGTTCTCGGAACTCCCAGTTAGTTATATTTATTTCTCTTATAAACTCTTTCTTCTGACAAGAGGCTAAGCATAGAATTACTAATAAGAAATAACTATAAGATTTCATTCTCTCGAACATAGCTAGTGAATTGTTGCAATTTTTCAAAATATACCCCAATATAATCAAATGAAGAGATCATAGGATTTGCAGTCATGGATAAATTAGATTGATAGAGCATTTTGGATTTCACCATCTTCTTCGAAGATAAATGGATGTTCATAAATCCCGCATCAATAAATTGCTGCACATTATCGATAGTAACACCACCACCGGGCATGATTTCAATTCTGCCTTTGGCCTGTCTCTTTAACTCAAGGAGCTTATTAAAACCACCATCTACAGTCCTTTCACCTCCAGAACTGAGTATTCTAGCACATCCCGTTTCAATAATATCTTCTAGAGCTTGATTTAAATCAGCTGACACATCAAATGCTCTATGGAATGTAACGGGTAAAGGAGCTACTAATTGAACTAATTCAGCAGTTCTTTGCTTATCCACAGACCCATCTATATTGAGTAAGCCAATCACAATTCCATCAGCTCCATTCTCTTTAAACCAAAGAACTTCCTCATTTATTAGGTCGAATTCTTCATCCGAAGAATAAAAATATCCACCTCTAGGGCGAATCATTATATAAATTTTATTTACTAATTTATTTCTCGCTCGAAGAAAAGCTGAAGGGCTTGGTGTTGTACCGCCTTGATGAAAATTAGAACAAAGTTCAATTCTTATTGACTCTTCTAATCTGTCTTTAAATAGTACTGAGCTTGAAAAAGAACAAAGCTCTATATCCATAGTAAATGTTATTTGGTATACAGCTAAAAAAAAACACGCTCTTCGTGAGGAAGTAGCGCGCTAAACATATATTGGGGGGGGATGTTTTCTTATTTGCTGCACGAATATATAATAAATATTTGAACTAACAAATTAATATCCA
>Ga0207966_1000027_pt1 | contig 65187 bp, 57 predicted proteins | sample Knorr_S23_td_NAD_FD_185611 | JGI IMG/M metagenome (GOLD analysis project Ga0207966, IMG submission 185611) | Marine microbial communities from Southern Atlantic Ocean transect - Knorr_S23_td_NADW_ad_2500m_LV_B (SPAdes) (version 2) | ecosystem: Environmental > Aquatic > Marine > Oceanic | place...
CTACGAGAAGTGGAAGGTCGACAGGTTACGCAGACGAGCCGAGGAGCAGCCATCCAAGCGATGGGGAGGGCTCCTCGCCATTTCCCCGTTGGGTGCTTTGGGGGCGCATAACTTCCAGCAGAGGAAGAACGCCCGCGGCGAATCGATGATGATCGTCTCAGTCGGCGCCTACGTATTCAGCAGGATCACCCGCTTCATCGGCGGCAACTCCTTCGCCGACGGCTCGTGCTCGGACGACTGCCAAGCCAGCGAGTCCGCTGCCACCAACTTCGAGATGGTGACCGGCAGGACGGAAGGCGACTTCATTCTGGAGGACTCGCCATTCTCCCTCTCAGACGTTCCAGACCCCCCCGACGGTCTGGACGCATGGTCGCACGGCCAATGGCTCGCCGACGCTCTGAACGACCTCAACAACTCGTGGTTGGACCTGATGAACACCGAGCTGGGCCTCGTGGACAACCTCGTGAGCCTCGGCGACGCCTTGTGGCCCGCCGTGCCCATCCTAGTATGGATAATCGCAGTAATCGAGGGACTCTACCTGCTACAGGGTCGTGACGAGGACGCCCTGCGACCCGCGACCGAGTTCCTGTACAGTCTCCTAGCCCCCGTCATGCAGTCGAGAAACTCCGGCTCGGTAGCGATGACTCAGGCTCTCAGCTCGGCCAAGGCCCCCCTCGATTCGTTCCACACAGCGCTGTACGATAGTCTGGACAGGTTCCAGTCAGGCTTCGACCGCAAAGGGAAGTACATGCTCCTAGCTGTCCTAGTGATAATGCTCGCCTCAGCGTTACCACCGATTTTCGGGAAAGCCCTCGTGGTGCTCGGTCTGCTCTGGTTAGTCGGCCTCGCTGTCCTCGCTGCGTTTTCGGGAGGGGAAGCCCTGGGAGAACTGAGACGTCTATCCCCCTACGGCAGAGAGAGCCCTATCGGCTCGTGGGTGCTCTTCCTCTCGGTAATGGTATTCCTCCTGCTGTTCGTGGAGTGGCTGCCTGTGGCCGAGTCTGAGAATCACGACTTCATCAAGGCGCTCCAAGTCTCCAATGTGCTGACCTCTCTGGCCGTCTTCGCCCTGATGGCGTTCGCGCTCAATCTTCACACCGGCATCACGGGGATGGTCAACTTCGGAATCATCTTCTTCGTCGGGATCGGGGCGATCACTGTCGGCATCCTCACCGCCCCCAAGGACCTTCACGGGTACGACTGGCCCGTTTTCTGGGCCGTCGTCGCCGCTGTGCTGCTCTCAGCAGCCTTCGGCTGGCTGCTAGCCTACCCCACAGCCAGACTGAGGATGGACTACTTTGCCATCGTGACGATATCCCTCGGCGAGATCGTCCGCGTCCTTCTGATGGGCGAGCCTCTGCTAAGGGCAGGCTCATGGGGTTCTTCGATCGGCATCTCGAGGTACAAGCTGCCGTTGAAGGACTGGTGGTTCTGCGGCAGCGGTGAGCATCTGAGCGAAGCGGGAGGGTTACTTAGTTCGGATGAGTGCCGTGATGTGGTGGGAATCGGCAGTCCGGCTGAGAAACTCGGCCGCTCTGACATCCCAGTGCTGGATCAGAGCGGTGAGATCGTCAGCAACGAGTTCCTCTACGAAGCGACGTGGTACTCGATGGATCTCGGTCAGCCCGCGCCCTACATGATGGTGCTCGCCATCATCGGCGTCGTCAGCCTGATTATGATCTGGTGGCTCTTGGAGACGCTGCTCAAGTCCCCGTGGGGGCGGATACTGCGTTCGATCAGGGAGGACGAGGAGGTCGCTCAGCACCACGGGCACGATGTGCTGACTCACAAGGCGGCCAGCCTCGCCCTAGGCGCTGCGATAGCAGCCTTCGCCGGTGCTCTGTGGGCGTGGAAGCTCACTGGCTTCCAACCCTCCTTCATGGCCCCGGCGAAGTCCACCTTCCTGGTCTGGGCAGCATTCATCGTCGGCGGGGCGGCCAACAACAAGGGCATGGTGGTGGGAGCGTTCATCATAGTACTCATGGAATTCGTGTTCAATGTGCTAGTGGCCGGCCAAGGCTCGTCAGACCTGCCTCTGCACGAGACCGCGGCGAAGATAGACCAGCTCTTCGAGTGGCTGGTAACGGGAAGCGACCTGTGGTTCTGGCCCCATGTCTCTCCGACCGAGACGTTCCTACTGCTCGCTGCATTGGGACTGTTGATCAACAAATCAGCGTTGGTCGAAATGGGAATCTCGGGAGCCGCCGTGTTCATGGTAACCTATCTGCTCATGGGCGAGCGCTCCATCGACGAGTCGTTCATCGGCGGCAGCATCCTCGCCAACATGGCCTACGTCAAGGTCTTCCTGATCGGTTGCCTCATCCTGTTCTCGCTGAAGTACAACGCCAAGGGAATACTGCCGGAGGTGCCCGTCAGACCACCGAGGCCAATGGAAGGTGATGAGGGATGAATCTCGCGCTGAAGGTGAAGAACCTGCGAATGGAGTTCGGCGGTCTGGTCGCCGTCGAGGACGTATCATTCGAGATCGGGGAGGGCGAGTTCGTCGGACTCATCGGCCCCAACGGTTGTGGCAAGTCGACCATCTTCAACTGCATCAGTGGCCTGCTCGACCAGACCGCAGGAACCGTCGAGGTGTTAGGGCAGGATGTCTCCGACAAGAGGCCGGACGAGATTCAGAAGCTCGGGCTCACCAGAACATTCCAGCATACTAGGCTATGGCGCCAGATGACAGTCATAGAGAATCTGCTGGTGCCTCCGAGAAAGCAGTTCTCCCCCAACCCGCTCCAGGCGCTGCTGATGCCAGGCAGCCGACCCAATGAGGGGGAGCGTCTGGCTAAGGCGTACTCGGTGCTCGACCAACTCGAGGTCCCCCACATGGCTCACAACCTGACGAGCGAGCTCTCCGGCGGCCAGAGCAAGCTCGTCGACATCGGCCGCTCGATGATGGGCGACCCACAGCTGCTGCTGCTCGACGAGCCGGTTGCAGGGGTCGCCGGCCCGCTCGCCATGAAGATATTCAACAACCTGAGGAAGATTGTCGATGACACCGGCATCTCCGTGCTCATCATCGAGCACAACATGGACTTCATCCTGAGACAGGGTGTCGACCGCATCATCGTTGTGAAGGAGGGCGAGATACTGATGCAGGGCACGCCCGACGAGGTCAGGGGCAACAGGGAGGTCATCGAGGCCTACTTAGGTGCGGCAGGAGAGTCACAGGAGGAAGATGCATGACCAGAGTCCTGGAAGTCAAGAACCTCGAGGGGGGCTACGGCTCGGTACAGATCCTGCACGGCATAGACATGCACGTCGATGAGGGGGAGTTCGTCACCGTCATCGGTCCGAACGGCTGCGGCAAGTCGACGCTGATCAAGACCATCTTCGGAATCGCCACCTACTACGCCGGCGACATCGAGTACCGCGACAAGGACGTCTCTGGATGGAGGACCGACCAACTCGTCAATCACGGCATAGCGTACGTCCCGCAGGTGGACAACGTGTTCCCCTCGCTCTCCGTGGAGGAGAACCTACAGATGGGCGGCAACACTCTGGACAACAGGACTCTCAACAAGAGGATCGAGCGAGCCCTCGACATGTTCCCCGACCTGCAGAACAGGGTCCACGACCTAGCAGCCTCGCTCTCGGGCGGCGAGCGCCAGATGCTCGCCATCTCGCGCGCACTCATCTCCAACCCCAGTTTCCTACTGCTCGACGAGCCCACCGCCGCCCTCTCACCGCTCTACCAGCAGCAGATCATCGATCGCATCGACTCGCTCCGAGAGCAGGGCATCACGGTCCTCATCGTCGAGCAGAACGCCCGTCTCTCTCTGTCGCGCTCCGACCGAGGTTACATCATGGCCAGCGGTAAGATGGTCCACACCGGCGATGCCAGCCACATACTGAACGACCCAGAGATCGCCGAGTACTTCCTCGGCGGCACGAGCCAGTGAGGTCATTCGATATCGCAGAATGACAGCCTCAGGAACTGGCTTCCCGTGGCTTCCCTCTCAAACGGAAACCCATCGGCACCGCTCAGGTCCCTGAGGTGAATCTCAGCGGTCATCGCCACGGTAGCCCTGATGAGGTGGCCGCCGTGGACTACGTGACCGTCGTCGGACAGAACGACGTGGATGTGAGTGAACGGACCGTCCGGTCCGGGAGCCAAGTTGCCCTCTGTTGAAAGCAACTCCATTGCATCCTCGTGTACCACGGTCTGGTATGCGCCATCGGCACCCAAGTAGCCGATTTCCGCATCCCTCACGCGACCGATGCCGCTGGTGATGACAGCAGCTGCCATCCTCAGTGATTGCGACAGGCCGCGCAACGACTCGTGCATCTCTTCACCGGGGTCAAGCCTGACGAAGACGTCCTTGCCTTGGCGGGAGAAGTCCATGCACACCCATCGAGCCCCGACGCTTGAATGCCACGCAACGTCGATTTCCTATGGGCTCGGCGTGGTTAAGGGAGATTCTGCAGTGGAAGCGTCCAGTGCCTCATTCGCAAGCCTGTCCGAGTTGATTCTCTCCAATGGAACAGTAGGGGTAGGAATTTCCTTCCGCACTGTTCATAGGCCCCCACAACGGAGTCACAAAGCCCGGCGGTGAGAGATACATGACTATGGCTGCTCACGACTCTTCGGCAAGGTGGCGCACCTTCCTAACCGATGTCAAGGACGACGACATCGTCATGCTGCTCTCGAAACAGTCACCTCCGTACGTAGAGGTCCCCTTCCACGAGTTGCAGGGATTCGACCCCGAATTTGCCGACGATGTCCTCGAGCATCCTCGACAGATACTCGATCGTGGCACCCAGACTCTCATTGAGATCTGTCGAGAGAGAGGCGAGCAGATTGACGCAGTACTACGTGTGGGGGAACTGCCTCGGGACAGCCGAAGATCCCTGCGGGACATCGGCACCGCCGATATCGAGCGTCTGCGCAGCGTCGAAGCCATCGTCACGAAGATGTCCGACCTCAAGCCCCGTCTGCACATGGCTGTATTCACCTGCGAGGCGTGTGGCAACACCATAGAGATTAATCAGAAGAACGAGAGAGAACTCATCGAGCCACTAAGATGCCCCCCAGATTCTGGATGCGGAGGGAGTAAGAACTCCAAGGAAAACCCAACCAGATTTAATCTCGTGGTCAACATCTCGAGGATGGTAAACAATCAGTGGATAGAGATCCAAGAGCTTCCTGAGAATGTTCCCAGCGGGGCTCAGCCCACACGGGGCTCCGTCTTAGTGGAGGGGGATCAGGTCAATCGGCACCTCCCAGGCGAGAGGATTGTCGCAAATCTCATGCCCGTGGTCCGCAGCGAGGTCCGCCGCAACAAGAAGACGCCGATGTTCGACATCATCTATCATCTGATCAGTTCAGAGCATGAAAACACACCCTTCAACGAAATCAATATCAGCGAGGAGGAGAGGGATGAGATCATCGAGATCTCCCAGCGGGAGGACCTAATGAGGCTCATGCAGCAATCAATCGCGCCGTCCATCTTCGCCACCGGAGTCATGCACTATGTGAAGCGCTCTCTGGCTCTGCAGCTCTTTGGTGGCGTCAGGAGGGTCAATCCAGACAGGACGTGCCTCCGTGGAGACATCCACATTCTGCTGATGGGAGACCCCGGTGTAGCCAAGTCGCAATTGTTGGATTACATGTCAAAACTCTCCCCTCGGGGTAAACTGGCTTCCGGAGGAGGGGTGTCAGGAGCCGGACTGACCGCGGCTGCGGTAAGGGATGCCTTCGGTGACGGCAGATTCGCTCTTGAGGCGGGCATCCTGCCGCTCTCTGATAGAGGACTGGCCGCCATCGATGAGTTCGACAAGATCAGCGAAGACGACCGTCGTACAATGCATCCGGCGATGGAGCAGCAGCAGATACACGTGGCCAAGGGGGGGATAACGGCCACTCTGCCCGCGAGATGCGCTATTCTGGCCGCTGCCAACCCGAAGGATGGCCGCTTCTCCAAACGCGGACAGAACCAAAGCGTCATGCACTCCTACAACGAGACCGGGCTCCCTCCTCCCCTCGCCTCCCGCTTCGATATCATCTGGATGATCAGGGACGAGATTCGAGTCGAGGACGACGAGAGGATTGCCAGGCACATGCTCATGACTCGCACCAAAGGAGTCAGCGAGTCAAAGATCGAGGAGTTCTTGGAGCTGAACCCGACGGAAGGGCAGGAGGACCAGATATTCGCAACGGGCGTGGACGGCATCGAACACCTCACTCTTGAGTTTCTGCGTAAGTTCATCGCATATGCGAAGCGCAACATCCATCCTGACCTCAATGAAGACGCCACAGCCAGGCTCCTAGGATACTACACCGAGGAGAGGCAGTCCTTCCGCAAGGAGGACAGCGGGCGCCAGATGGGCGAAGAGGCACAAGTCATCCCAATCACCCCCCGTGCCCTCGAGGCTCTGATACGACTGACCGAGGCACACGCTCGGATGCATCTGAGGGAGGTTGCCACGGCTGAGGACGCCGATGTCGCCCTCGCTGTCTTCAGGCATTGGAGGGAGGAATCCGGAATCGAGGACGAGTCGGAGTTGTACTCCGGTGTCTCGGCAAGGGTCCGCAATGCGAACGCCGTCGTGAGACAGCTCGTCAGAGACATATGCGTCGAGCGGGACGGGAAGGCCAATCTCGATGAAATCTACAGCAGGGCCGCATCCACAAACATACCTGAAACCACTGTCGACGAGGTGCTTTCGAGGATGCGGATGAGCGGCGAACTGTTCAGTCCTACCAATGATGTGTATTCATTCGCCCGTTGAGTCTATTGAACAGTACTGCCTCTGCGCCCTTGAGGACGATGGAGCCGTTGGGTGAAGTAACTGACTCAGGAAACCTAGATCCAGTCGGTCTGGGCTTCATGTGCGGGCTTGAGATTCACCAGCAGCTGGCAACTGGGAAGTTGCATTCTAGAATGCCCAGCGAACTCTTCGATTACAGTATCGACGAGATCCCAGACGACTGGGCGCGTTCGAATCGACGGCTCAGGGCATCCGAGGGAGAGGCTGGGAAGATTGACGTAGCCGCCCGCTTCGAACAGAGGCGAAACCGATCCTTCGTCTATGTCCAGCCTCCCAATGCCGGACTGATCGAGTTGGACGAAGCACCCCCTCTCGAACACGACGACGATGCGGTCGATGTCGTTCTAACTATGGCTGCGATGATGGAGGCCAAACCAGTCCCCGCGCTTCAAGCGATGCGCAAGACAGTAGTCGACGGCTCCAACACCAGTGGGTTCCAACGGACGACCCTGATCGCTACAGATGGCAGCGTCACCACCCCTACAGGCGACGTCGGGGTCGATGTGATATGCTTGGAGGAGGACTCAGCTAGAAAGCTAGACACCCAGTCCTCCCTCTCCGGCGATACAGTCGTCTATACTCTCGACAGGCTGGGAATGCCACTGGTGGAGGTCGCTACCGCCCCAGAAGTCCAGACCCCAGAACACGCCAAGGAGACAGCACTAGCACTAGGGACTCTGCTGAGGGACACACGCCGAGTCAGAAGAGGACTCGGCTCGATTCGCCAAGACCTCAACGTGAGCATCGCCTGTGGGGACAGAGTCGAGATCAAGGGATGCCAGGATCTCGATTGGATACCGCGGATAATCAGTCTTGAGATGGCCCGGCAGTTGCACATGTACCGCTTGGCCAACGAGCTCCGTGATGAGGCCAACCTGCCACCGCTGCCCCCCAACAGGGATGATGACGAGATACCGGTGGAGAATAGAGTAGCAGCGGCCGCAGCATCACGCCTACCTATGGATATCCACGATCTCTCGGACCTGTTCGCTGACTGCGAATCAGAGATGGTGCAGCACTCTCTGGGGGATGGCTCGGTAATGCAGGCCGTGGCTCTAGCGGGATTCTCGGGAAAGCTGGGCATCAAGGAGACCGACTCCGACGACTCCCAACTACCAAGGCTCGGCAGGGAGCTGGCCAGTGCTGCCAAACTTGCCGGAGTCGCGGGAATCTTCCATTCAGACGAATTGCCCGCCTATGGAATCACCGATGCCGAGGTGGGCGCAGTGCGCGACTCCTTGTCTCTCAACGACTCAGACGCCTTCGCGCTTTGCGTCGCTCCGGCATGGCAGTCCGAACTCGCATTGGAGTCAGTCATCCAGCGAGCGAGGCGCGCCTATCACAGGATCCCTCGGGAGGTCCGCAACGTCGTCATCCGGAAGGGTCAGCCCGAGGACGGCACGACGACGGCTATGAGGCCCCTTCCCGGAGGGGCGAGGATGTACCCTGAGACCGACGTCCCAGTTCTGGATATAACCCTCGAGCACTGGGACAGCATCCGGAATAACCTGCCTCTCACCACCGAACAGAGGAGAGAGAGGCTGCAGAGCCTTGACTTATCTCAGAACCAGATGGAAGCGGTCCTCGGCTCGGAGATGGACGACGCCCTGATTACCGGAGTTGAGGGGGGACCTTGCGGATGCCCCCCCGTTCCAGCGAAGGCGTTGGCCTCCGCAATACTGGACAACACCCGCGCTGAGATAGCGGAAGGCACCGGACGCGACGAATCAGAGATTCCTTGGCCGGTTCTCACACTAGCCGTGCACGCGCGCGAGGAGGACATCATCACCCGTGAGGGGCTGGTTCCCTTGGCTCGCAAGCTCTGGCTCGAGGGCCCGTCTTTCACCGACACCGTGTTCGAGAAGCGTCTGGAGTGGTTCGCGCAGCAGGCCGAGGAAGCTGGATTCACTCCCGCCGATACAAGAGCCGTAGAGGAGGCTGTCGACGAAGCAATCGCAGAAAGCACGGACATGATCAAGGAGCGTGGAATGGGTGCGATGGGCCCGTTGATGGGTGTGGTTATGCAAAAGCTCGGTGGCTCGGCGGACGGCAAGACGGTCAGCGAAGCCCTGCGCAGGAAACTATCCGAGTTGGATGACTAGTATTGTTCAATAACCGGTTCCGCACACTCGTAACTCCGTGTCTGAACTAATCGGCCTGGTAGCCTTGTTCGTGCTTCTCACTATGATAGTAGCCAACTCAGTTCAGGATGAGAACAGGCTCAAGGCTCTCTCAGTAGCGTGGGTCGTCTTCCTAGTATTGTCATTCTCGACCATCACCACAGAGTGGGCGAGGATGACCGCTGAACTAGTCGACGAGGACGACGACTCTCACTATGGCCTGCCCGACATCTGGGAGGGGGAGCAGGTAGTCTGCTTCCACTTCCCTGAGGGATACGCGCCCACCGGCTTCGATGACGGGCGCCATCACATCGATAACGACGGCACGGAGTTCATGACCGACGACGACTGGAACGAGACCGGGGCCTGCGTCGGGGGGTTCTCCGGCTACAACAACGGGTGGAACCTGCTCAACGCGGCGGTCAATGCCTCTGGGAACAGCCTCGAGCTCAATACCACAGTGTTTTCCTTCGGCCTGATGGTGAACTCGATCGGCGGTGTTGACCCCAGTTTGATGACCGGAGATTTCGGAGGTGCGTACTGGTCGCTCTACCACAACGGGGGTCTGTCGATGGTAGGAATCACGGATCTGGAATTAGATTCTGACAGCGTCATCACATGGCGTGTGGACACTTGGTGAAACCGATTCAAGGACAACCATCAAGTGCAAGGTGAATCGCACTGAGTAGGGGGGCGTATATGTTCGATGCACACGCGGTGGCACTTGGACCTCATGGCATGCTCGCCATCAACCTTGCAATGCTCTCGATTATCGGCTGGGCACTGTGGAGGGCGGAGCAGAGACTCTCCTCCGGAAGCGATTGGATCATCCTCACCATGCTGGGCGCATTCGCCATCGCCGGGCGCGTCCTACTGGACCCGATACCCAACGTCCAGCCCGTCACGGTCATCGTGCTGTTGGCCGGGATTCATTTTGGTGCTCCCCGATCAATTGCCTTAGCCACTGCCGTCGCTCTGGGCTCAAATCTAATTCTAGGCCACGGTCTGTGGTCCTTCTACCAGGCAATCGGATGGTCTGCGGTTGGAGTAGCCGGAGCCCTGCTCTCCGAGCGACTCTATGTCAACGGACGACTCTCCCTACCTGCACTTGCAGCCGTGGCAGCAGCATCCGCCTTTGCCTTCGACTGGGTCGTATCCCTCAGCGCACTCCATTCCCTGAGCACAGATGTGTTCCTAGTGTACCTGATGGCGGGCATCCCGTACGATATGCTGCACGCCGTCAGCAATGTTGCCTTCGTTGCTTGGCTCGCGAATCCGATCAGCGACATCATGACCAGGCACCTTGCGGCTCCGGCCTCAATGGCGGTGAATGACGTTGCCACGAACCGAGTCTGAACTCACGATGGTGCTGGTCACACGCGGTGACCTCGACCTCTCGAGGGGCAAGCTCGCCGCGCAGTGCGGCCACGCTGTGGCCGAATGCGTCCTCAAGGCCAAGCGCGAGGAGCCTCGGATGCTCAAGCGTTACATGAAGGAGGGAGCCAGAAAAGTCGTATGCGCAGCCCCGAACCTCGAAGCCCTCAGGAGGCTGTTCGGAGATGCAAGGGTGTGTGGCTTGGTCTGTTACATGGTGACTGATGCGGGCCATACCGAGATCCCCGCTGGCACGGTCACTGTTCTAGGGATAGGTCCGGGGCCACGCTCGGAAATCGACCCACTGACGAGCAGTCTTCCGCTAGTCAAATGAGAAACGAGAGAAAACCCACCGTGAGCGAACGCTCTGGACGGTGGGTAATGCGGCTGGACTGGGAGGCGTTTGCCCCCCAGTCCGCCTTACGTAATTCTGCCTGTATCTAGTTTCCCAGAACGATCACATTTCTGAGATCTTGACAGAAGCCATTGCACCGATGCCGACCATTACGCCGTCCAGTACCCAGTGGCTTGCCATAGCAGCTATGTCGCCGCCGTCGCCCATTATGTTGGATGCCATGCCCGACGCGCCGCCGACCATGGTGCCTAGCGCCAACACGACGAAGGCGGTGACCCATGCGTCACAGCGGTCATAGACGGTCCACAGCAGTGCACCACCAGCAATCAGGCCCAGTGGTCCCCACATGTCGTCAACTCCCCACATTTCTGGGGCAACGACCGCGGACGACTCACCCTCGGTAATCAGCACTACTGCTAGCACTGCACCGATAACCTGAGCAATCAGGCGGCTTCCGTTGTCTTGCCAAGCATCACCATCAGCTAGGTCGCCAGTCATTATGTGGCACCAAGTGATCATTGGCAGTATGTGGGCGCCGCCGATAGCCATCCAAGCCGCAGCCAGCACTAGGGCACCACCAAGGTCACCCACGCCGCCTGCGAGCCAGGCAACCATGAAGGCCCCGCCCATTTCGTTCATCATTGTGTCTGTATCTACCATTCTTTATTTCCTACCCACCTAAGTGAGTAGTTGCCGGCTTTCCCCACGATTTATAATAGGAACCTACGAAATCCGGAAGTACGTCCCCCTAAAGGGGGTGTTTCCCGAACGCCGGTGTTCGAAAATACACCTGATATCGCCTCGCGCAGCAGGTGTTTTTTACAACCGCGGTGCTACGCACCGCTGAATGGTCCTGAATCACAAATGAGCGTTTCTGCTCAGGAATCGTCATGAGGGGCTCACCACCCCGACCGAGCATGGTCACCCAAGTGGCACTCGAACCGGAGGTTCGAAACGAACTCCTCTCGGAGTGCTCAGGCCTTTCGGGCCTGGTGGAGTGGTTGGACTCGATCGGCAGGAGACCGGGCCTGGATGAGCTGGATATGCACCTCAGGTCCACCGAGGTCAACCTTGCAGCACTCAAGAGGTGCATCGGCTACGCCGATGACGGCTACCAGAGGAACGTGGTCAAGAATTCCGAGTTCTACGAACTCGTCGCAATATGCTGGACTCCAGGGCAGGAGACGCCCATCCATGACCACGTCGGCAGCGACTGCGCCTTCCTCATCGTCGACGGGGTCTCGACGGAGACGATCTACGAGACCAACGAAGAGGGGCTCGCATACCCGATAAACGTCAGGCATTATCAGTCCGGAGAGGTATGCGCTGCGGAGGAGCCAGACATCCATCGCGTCTCGAATGACACCGATTCAGAGCTCGTTAACCTGCACATCTACACACCACCGCTCTACGCCTACAACATCTACGCCCCTGCGGAGTAGTCAGCAGTCGACGCCGTGTTCCCTGAACAGCCCCTCGAGGCGAGTCAGGCCCAGATCCACATTGTCATGAGGCGGACCGAAAGAGAACCGCACCCACTGGCGAAACGGGCTTTCGCCACTCCTCCCTCCTCCTGGATTGACGTCGAAGAACTCCCCGGGGACCGTCATCACCCTCTTGTCGAGGGCGGCCCAGAACAGCCCCATCCCATCGTTGAGCGGCTCGGGCAGATCCTCGACGCAGGCCCAGACATAGAACGTCGCCGCGCCGGGCAGGCATCTCATCCCCATCTTGGTGAGCCTCTCGACCATCATGTTGCGCTTCCTCACGAAGACCCCCCGCAGAGCGCCCGTCTCCTGGTCGGCATAGGACGGCTCCAGAGCCCCGAGGGCCATGCGCTGGCTGACCCGGCTGGGCCCACCGTCTATCGCGCTGGCCGCTCGGCCCAGGGTCTCGACCATCTCAGGCGGGCCGAGCACCCATCCCACCCTCCAGCCTGGGTAGCGGAACGACTTGGTCAGACCGTCGATGACGAGTATCGGATCGGTATCCGGGTCATCGACGAATTCGGCGCTCGAGACTGGGCCGCTCCCGGGCTGCTCTCCCTCGTAGATGAAGTGCGAGTAGAACTCGTCCATGATCAGCGTGCAGCCCTCTCGACGAGCGGTCTCGCAGTAGGAAGCGAGCTCACCCCCTTGGATGACGTGACCGGTGGGGTTGCATGGGTTGGAGATGAGGAACGAGTCGAGAGTCTTGGCCGCTTCTGCGAACTCGGTTGCCGGGATGGAGAAGTTGTTCTCCTCGATGGTCGGGATGAGCACCGGTTCGAGCCTCGAGGCGGCGTAGTCCATCATGTCCTGGTAGGCGGTGTAGTCCGGGACTTGGTAGCCCATCCGCCCTTGCACCGCCCCGAACACCCGGCTGAGCATCAGCCGACCACCCTGTGCGATGCCGACGTTGGCGGCCGTGTACGGCTTCTTGCCGCGGCGGTAGCAGCGGTTGTAGTGGTCGGCTACAGCTTGCCGCATCTCATCGGTTCCGTTGATCGGACCGTAGGCCTGTTCATCGGGCTCGATGACGACCGATCGCAGACGGTCCGGCGCCCCTTCCATCTCGCCGATCTCAGGCTGCCCCTGACCGAGGTTGCACCAGTCCGGGTTGCCGTTCCAGAAGCCGCGCTTGTGGGCCTCGGCGACGACCCAGATGACACCCATGTACGGGACCTCGCGGAACGCGCCATCCCCCGCCATGGCTCTCCGTGACGCTGGGGACAAATGAGTTTGACTTCTCGGAGCACGCAGCGTACTCCAATGGTGCACGAACAATCGTTAAATCTCGACAGGCTAGTCAAGGCACGATGCGCCGACCTACCCGACCCCCAAACGCCCTCCCGATACTCCTAGTCGTCCTGCTTCTGGGCATGTCTGCCTCAGCGACCCTGTACTCCGATGAGAGAGCCGAGTTGGCCGATGACAGGCCCGCCCTTGAGACCCATTCGAATCTGTACTTCCCGGGGTCTCAAGCCGGCTCCGTATATTCGGCCTCCACAGTACAAGCCTCCTGGCTCTCAACTTGTGCAGTGCTGAACAACAACGAAATGAAGTGTTGGGGGTCAGGCACATTCGGGAAACTGGGTACTGGCAACAACTCGGGATCGAACCTACCGGCGGTAGTCCTGCTTGGGTACAGCGTGGGGCCCAGCACAGCCATCGAAGTCGGGCAGGGCTCCGGGTCCTCGGGACACCACACCTGCGCGTTGATGACCGATTCCACACTCCAGTGCTGGGGTGAGGACTTCAACGGCCAGATTGGCCACGGCGGGAGTTCCGGTTGGCATAACACCCCATATCCAGCGACGATGCCGCATAACAAGTTCGCCGTACAGATCTCAAACGGGGGGCACCACACCTGCGCAATAATGGAGGACGTCAACACCGCCGAGCACTCTCTCTACTGTTGGGGGGCGAACTGGGAGGGACAGTTGGGGATCGTGCTCGCCAGCGGAGCCCAGCCCCCCGAGCTGACCATCCCCACCCACGTCGAACTCCCCGCCGGTCGCTCACCGGTTTCGGTATCTCTTGGATGGGACACCAGCTGCGCCATCTTGGACGACGGCAGCGGGATGTGCTGGGGGATTAATGACGAAGGCCAACTGGGAGCTGGCCATGCGGGCGGCAATCGAACCACACCCACACCGATTTCGATTCTCCCTCAGAACCGCACGCTGGCCGCGATAGCAATTGGTAACATGCACACCTGCGCCCTTCTGGATGACGGTAGTGTGGGTTGCTGGGGCAAAAACGACGTTGGCCAATTCGGAGACGGGACTACCGCATCATCCACCTCTTTCAGGTATGCCTCGCTACCATCGGGCCGGACCGCGATATCGATCGATGTGGGGAAGGAGCACTCCTGCTCGATTCTCGATGACAACAGCAGCGTGTGCTGGGGGAACAACACCCATGGGCAAATCGGCGATGGGACCACCACTACCCGACTCACGCCAACCTATGTCACCAGCATCGGAGGTCAGACTTTCTCGACAATCTCTACGGGCATGACCCACACCTGCGGTATCGCGTCCAATGGCTCTCTGTACTGCTGGGGTAATCACGAAAACGGTCAACTTGGGGTGGGGCCGATAGATGGCCAGACGCAAAGCGACGTCCCCTTGTATGTTGATCTCACGCCGAACTCTTCCGCGTACTTCCATGTCTCCTTGGGTGAGAGGGACGCTGACAACGACGGCGTCATCTCGATATTCGACTCGACTCCATGGCCTGCCGGATCATGCCCTCCGGGCCAGTACCTGACGGGCCTCCACTGCACTGACGCGTCTCCGGGGTACTACGTGCCTTACTACGGTATGACCGAGCAATTCCTCTGCCCCCCTGGTACCTACAACCCCGACACCGGACAGATCTCGTGCTACGATACTACCCCTGGTCACTACACCGACACAGAGGGGAACACCGATGAGAATCCGTGCCCGGCCGGGACCTACCAGCCCTATACAGGACAGCTATCTTGCATTGATGTCGAGCGTGGTAACTACAGCGTCTCCGGGTCTGCTGTTCAGATAGTGTGCCCAGTAGGTACCTACCAGCCCGATACAGGGCAGCCATCTTGCCTGGACGCCGATCCGGGGCACTACGTCTCCGAGGAGCAGCAACTCGACCAGACCGCATGCTCACCGGGCACCTACCAGCCGGTCGCCGGCCAGTCCAGCTGCTTCTCCGCTTCAGAGGGGAATTACGCGCCGGGTTTCGGCTCTGCTGTTCAGATACCATGCCCAGTAGGTACCTACTCGCCATCGACCGGACGGGACTCATGTCTTCCGGCTGACCCGGGCTACTATATACACAAGGAAATGGCAACCGGACAGACACCCTGTCCAACAGGGTCCCATCAGCCTACTCCGGCATCGATAGGGTGCTCGCTGGTCAATCCCGGGTTCTACGCTCCAGCACCGGGAACCGCATTCGAGATCCCTTGTCCTTCGGGGACCTACCAGTCCGATCCGGGCTCCGACCACTGCATCGATGCCGACATAGGCCACCACGCATCCGGCCCTGGCAATTTCGATCAATATCCATGCGATCCGGGAACCTACGCATCCGAGGGCGGCATGGGTGACTGTATGGCCGCAGACCCCGGGCATAACGTACTCGACTCAGGGGCGAGCAGCCAGACAGCCTGCGAAGCCGGAGAGCACCAACCGGACTCCGGTGCGGCCACATGCCTGGATAGCGAGATTGGGCACTATACCGACCAGACCGGGACTGCGGAGCAGATACCGTGCTCACCCGGTACTTACCAGTCTTCGATCGGCCAAACCGCCTGTATGGAAGCCGACTACGGATTCCACGTACCCTACTCTGGCTCTGCTGGGCAGACCGGTTGCTATCTAGGAACATACCAGTCCTCGACCGGTCAGGCGTCCTGCACCGACGCCGAGCCCGGCTATTTCGTCTCCGAGCACGAAGCCTCCGTGCCAACTGCCTGTGAGCGTGGAACCTACCAGCCCGACAGTGGGCAGATCGAATGCATCGAAGCCGATTACGGATACTACGTAGCCTTCATGGGCTCTCCCTCTCAGACTCCGTGCGAACGTGGAACCTACCAGACTTCAGGCGGACAGCACGAATGCACCGACGCCGAGCCGGGATACTTCGTCTCCACGACCGCAGCGCTCCACCCTACCCCCTGCGTTCCAGGGACCTATCAGGACAGCAGCGGCAAGATGAACTGCAAGGAGGCAGATGTCGATCACTACGTCGCTGAATCGGCTGCAGACGGCCAGAGCAAGTGCACCGATGGCGCGGACCAGCCCCTCAGAGGCCAGACCAGTTGCATCGAAGCGGACAATACGATGCTAATCATGGGGGGAGCAGCGGCCCTCGCAGTGATAGGCTTCACTGCGATGTACATGAACTCGCAGAAAAAGGAGCAGGCACCAAAGCGCCGTAAGAGAATAGACCCCAATCTCGGTCATTTGGGTGCCCATGAGGGCAAGCGCAGAAAGCGACCCCCCGAAGGCAAGCAACGCAGGCGCAGGCCACCGGAAGGGAAGCGGAGAAAACGCCCTCCGAGCAGCGATTGAGCGTCGAGCGCACTTGATATGTGAGGGATTCTCCGCGAGATTCCGTGCGAGACTATCCGAGCGACCGCGTCGACCTGCGCAGTGACACCGTCACGCAGCCCACATCCGCGATGCGCGAGGTGATGGCAGCAGCAGAGGTCGGCGACGATGTACTCGGCGACGACCCCACAGTCATAGAGCTACAGAACCGAATAGCAGAGATGCTCGGGAAGGAGGCTGCATTGTTCGTCCCCTCCGGGACGATGTCCAATGCCGTCGCAATCAAATCGCAGACCAGGCCGGGTGACGAGATAGTCACCCATCGCAAGAGCCACATCTACATGTACGAGGCCGGCGGCTACGCTGTGCTCTCGGGATGCTCGATATCCCTAGTAGAGGGCCACCGGGGGCTGATGTCACCCGAGGACGTCCAAATGGCGATCCGCAAGGTCGCAGGAAGCGACTCGCACTATCCTGAGTGCACACTCATCTGTGTCGAGAACACCGCCAACGTAGGCGGTGGCTCGATATACGACCAGGACACGCTGGACGCGATCTGCGAGGTCGCGCACTCGAACGACTGCCGAGCCCATCTCGACGGCGCGAGGCTGTTCAACGCCGTAATCGCCAGCGGCGTTGACGCCGCCCGTATGGTCAGGGACTTCGACACCATCTCGATATGCCTGTCCAAAGGCCTTGGTGCCCCCGTCGGTTCCGTCTTGGTCGGAGACGCCGCGATCATCGCTGAGGCCCACAGGTGGCGCAAGATGTTCGGTGGAGGGATGAGACAGGCGGGTGTGCTTGCAGCTGCTGGAATCTACTCCTTGGAGAACAACATCGAGAGGCTAGCAGAGGATCACGCACGAGCCCGGAGGCTCGCCGAGGCGGTGAACTCCATGGATGCGTACTCAATCGACCTCGGCGCGGTGCAGTCGAACATGGTCTACATCGACTGCAGGAAGGGCACCGCGAAGGCTCTGGTCGATAGCCTGGGCGAACGGGGCGTCGATGTCCTGGATCTGGAGCAGGGGGTCGACTACGGGGACGTCTCGACAGTCAGGGCGGTGGTGCACCTGCACATCACCGACGAGGACATCGACCGTGCGATCGCCGCGTTCGAAGCCGCTCAATGACCCGGAAGCATTCAATATCCCGGTATTCAGCGACCGGCGTGAGAACCGCACCTCTACTCCTCGTCGCGCTGCTCCTCGCATCCTCCACTCAAACCCTCGCCAACAGCGAGGGCAGCTCGATGTGGCAGGATGCCAGAATCGGGGTCAACGGAGGAACACTAGGCGCCCTGGTGATTCCGCTCAGCAATGAGACCACGTATACCGAGGTCTCGATGAACGCCTCCGATATGTACTCAGTCGTCGAGGTCTACACCGCGACTTGGTGCGAAAACTGCGTGATCACTGAAAACGCACTAGACGAAGCCATCGGCGACTCCGATGTCATGCGAATACACTACCACAGGCACTGGCTCGAGTCCATGGACCCCTTCGGCAGCAATGCCACCGAGGAGCGCTGGGTTTCCGTCTATGGGGAGGCGTCGACATCGATTGGAGGAGCCCCCCGTCTGGCGCCCACCACCGTTTTTGATGGTGAGAGGATGCACATTGGAAAAATCCCGAGCTCTAGCAGCCTCTCGAACGACTACGCCACCTCTCTCGCCGCGGGCCAATCCTCGGGCTTGGGAGGGTCGCCCACGCATCTGACCGTTATGGCCTACGACTCCGCTGAAGGGGTGATGCTGTTCTCTTGGGACATCGGGTTGCATGGTCCTATCGGCGGTTGCTGCCTCACGCTGACCCCGTGGCTCCTCTTAGTCGAGGACAGCGCCAGTTTCCCCGAAGGCACGAACGGCTTGGGGGACTACCAGCACGTGCTGCACGATGCCATCGAGCTCGAGGAACTTGAGGGCACTGCGTCAGTCCATGTGCCACCGACATGGGACGGCGACGACATGTCGGCTGTGCTGATCATTGACTGGTCAACCGAACAAGGGAAATCAGAGTGTTGCTTTCCTCGCCTACCGGGCCCTGGAGTCGCAGCCGCCTCTCTTTGCCTCATCGTGGCTCTCCTGCCTTCTCGCAGAGAGCGCTGATTTTTTACCCGCAGAGACTTACGCTCAGGTGGGTTGAATAACCCCGCCCCTCCATCGCGTATGCTCGGTGATGCAATGAGTTCCTCACCCCCTCATCAGGTTACCAGCGAGGAGGTCTCCTGCGGAGCCATCCCGCATTGGCTCGTGCTGCACATGAAGCGACAGGCACTGGGACCGAGGGATGGAGAATCAGACGAAACCGGTAGAATTCTGGTGCTATATCCGAGCGAGGAGTCACGCAGGCAGTCCCTGTCTGAGATTGACGAGAAGGGGGCCGTCGACCGTACGTTGCACCACACCATCGAGTCGCTGAAGTCCTCTTTGGTCGCTGACCTGCGGCTGCCTAGGGTGCTGGACAAGGAGGGCGCCCTCGATCTGATACTGCACGAGGCGTGCCGCCGGGAGGCGGCTAGACTCGCTTTCCCTCTGATCAACCCACTGCCGGACATGCATTGGGGGAGGGGGAAGACAGCGGCTCTGGCCGAACTGCACTCATTCCTCTCGACTGAGTCCGCAGCGGGGAACTGGGACGGCCCTGGAATAGCGGCTTTCAGGACGATTATCAGGAGACTCGAGAAGGAACTCCGAGGAACCCACCCCGACATGGTCGCCTCCCGCATAGTCGAGGGGCTGGAAAGCGACTCCGTGCCGTTCACCCTCACTGATTTAGACGGCATCATAATGTTGGACCACGCTCCTGGGATCCCCCGTTCCAATACCGAAATCATTCTGGCCCTTTCCAGGCACTGCCCTGTTCACCAGTTGGCGCATCCGGGCAACTTCAGGCTAGGTCACCACGGCTACCTGCTGCTGGACGAGCACCCGATCAAGGAATCTGCCGAGTTGCCTAGGTGGGTTCCGTCCCACCAGCCCGACGCATCTGATCAGACAGGCGATGTCAGACGACTGCTTCTACAGAGGGAGGAGCATTCCTTTGATGCGGCGATTGGTCTGGCGCGTGATCGTCTGGAATCGGGTGCGAACAAACAGGTCCTCATCATGGATCCGGCTTTGGAGGTCAACAGGCCTCGGTGGGAGCGCGCGCTGCGCGACCTCGGAATCCCGGTGACCCCTACGCCAGCACCGGTCTCCTCGCACTCACTGGGGCACTGGCTGGAATCGCTTGCCAATCTGGCACACGGTCCCGACGCATTCTCCCTCGAGGGACTGCGCTCCCTCTCGCTACAAGGCTCAATCAGCGTCTTCGACGAGCCCGAGCAGCACCCTTCTGAGGCTAGGATCCGACCGCATGCGGACCCGGACCTGCTCACCGAGCTCGCCCGCGGCGAGCACGTCCTAGGCGGCCCCGGAGCCCTCAGTAGGTGGCTCCAGACGATGTCGAGAGCCCCGCTCTCGGAACGAGACAGAATCAAGAAGGAATCAACTCAGTGGTGGCTCCTCTGCGTCGCCAACTCACTGAGCCCGCTGCTCAGAGGCGAGGACCGTGTGGCTCTCGCCGAGGAGCGTGTCAGAGTAGGCTGTCACACCGGAAAAATCCTACCGCTGAGCGAGCCGGCATCGACCGGGGATGAGTGGCTGCTAGCCACATTCGGACTTGTTGACCTCGAATCGGCGATGGAGGTGTGCGATGGCGAGGGAGCTTCGCCGGCCGCAGTCGTCCAAGCGGTCGTCAGGGACCATCGGGCTCTGAGGGCGATGCAGAACAGCATCGGGCAGGAACCCTCCAGATCTGGTCCCGAATGGGTGGATGAGTTCACTTCGCTGATTCAATCATCGAGCATCCAGCAGGGTGGATCGAACGTCACCAGTGTAGTCAGAGTCCTGACTCCCTCCGATGCTTTGGGATGCACTGCGGAGTTAGTCATCCTAGCGAACCTGTCAAGCTCTTCTTGGGATCTCAGGGTCCCGAAGATGCCCTTCCTCGGCGACGAGGAGCGCCACTCGCTGGATCTGCTCAGGCCCGACGGGCCTGTGCGCGATGCCCGCCACTATCTCGAGCATCTTCTCGCGGCTGCCCCCGAAGTCATCCTGCTCGACCCGAGTCTCGATGACGCATCCCCTGCCGCAGCGCCGATCAGGGAGTGGGCCAGTGACAACGACCCCAACGATGAGGCGGAGGTCCTCGACTCACATCCCAGCCTACCGGTGAGCCCACGCGACTTCCGACAATCGGATGGAAGCCTGCTCAGGAGCATGAGGCCCCCAGTTCACCTGCCGATCAACCCCAACTCAATCTCGATTTCGATTGACCTGCAGTTGCAGCGCGACCGCGAGAGGAGGCAACCCAGTCGCTCGGAGGATGACGGTTACCTGCCAGCCTCTGCCGTCCCCCACCTATTCTCGTTCGAGCGCTCGGACCTCGCTCGAAAGACTCCATCTGGTATCGAGCCGCCGCGCGCGCACGCCAGGTGGCCAGTGGTCGGGGGTCACACCAAGGCAGGCAAGAGGACCCCTACACTCGACCCTCGACCATTCACCCCCCTAGCCTCGGGCTCGACGGTCAGCGACTCGAGGCACGGCCACTCTTCTGGGGCGGAGCAGGAGGTCGCCATCTGGTCGGCCAGCAGGCTCCATGACTGGCTCAAGTGCCCTAGGATGGGATGGCTCTCGAAAGGACTCAAGGCTGAGCAGGAGGAGCTGCAGGCCGAAGACTTGGACCCCCGTACACACGGAGAGCTCCTGCATCTCGTTCACCACGACATGCTGTGCGAGATTCTCGGTATCGCCATCGGGGAAGAGCGAGAGTTCGAGGGCAACGGGTCAGTCAAGAGCGTCGCTCAGTCGGGAACAGACGAGAACGAGCTGATGCAAATGGCCCTCGAGTCACTCGATTCACGGGCACCGTGGCTCGACAGGTCCGATGCTGTGTCCACCCACAGGCTAAGGGTCCTTACCGGGATGGACCGTGAAGAATGGAACAGCTGGCTGGCCGACCCCAGACCAATCCCTCCCGCAGGAAGGGTCGGCACCATTGTGAGGGCTGAGAGCAAGCTCGGCGACGCGGCGCCCGTCTCGGTCGAGTGGAGCATGACGAGCCACGACGAGGACGGGATCGAAATCTCCCTTCCGCTTGAACTGACGGGTGGGAAGATACTGCCTCCTATCCGGGTGCGGGGCTACATAGATCGTGTGGACCTACTGCCTATCGACGAGGAGGGGAACGCATGGGTAGACAACGGAGGTGACGAGAACGTCGCGCCCATCAGAGTCCACGACTCAGATTGGAAGCCTCGCCGACTCGTCGCCATTAGGGACCTCAAGACCTCGGAGTCGAAGTCAGCGAAGGACCGTCACTCCGACGGCCTGTTGGACGAACTGCAACTAGCACTCTATGCAAGAGCCTGGGAGATCGCCCACCCCGGCGATCTGGTAGTAGCGGCTGGAATTTCCCTGTTCAGTCACAACACCGAGCACAGGCTCGAGATGTCCCCACAGTACTCCGCTTCTCATTCAAAACTGCAAGTGGGCACACGCACAGATTTCACTACAAGTCTGCACAGGTTCGCTGACGAGCCCCCTTCACCAGCCAGTGACCCCTTCAGGGCATGGCTGGCACAGCGACTGTCTGTTGCCCTGGGGGTCGCTGCCCGAGCCGCTTCTGGCAATGTGCACCCGACCCCGTCCAAGGGCGTGTGCAGGTATTGCCCAGTCAGCAACGTCTGCGAAGTCAGGATGGAGGATGATTTCTGATGCGTCTGAATACTGCACAGAGACTGGCGTTGAACCTGGATGCCCACATCGTCATCGACGCTGGGGCTGGCACAGGCAAGACCAGCACCATCATCGATCGGGTCATCGAACACTATCTCGCCGAGGACCAGCGAGCTACCAGACTCCTTCCCCAGCCGGAGCGGCCATCGAGGCTGCAGGGGGGGATGATCCTGGCTCCTGCCTCCGAGCGCATGGACCTGCGCGAGTGGGGCGGCATGCTCCCGGGGGAGGTCGTGCTACTGACCTTCACCAACCGGGCGGCCGATGAGATGAGGGACCGTCTGCGACGGAGCGTCGCCCGGCTGCGACCCGGCCCAACAGGTGATGACGGTACCCACCGGAGCGACCCTCGAATCAGGCACGAGGGCTTCGGCGAGCAGCTGCTGACGCTGCTCGAGGACGCCCCGATAGGAACCATCGACTCGTTTCTCAATCAACTCGTGGCACCCTATCGCGGCATACTGGGCGACGCTCTCAGCCGCGAGAACATCTCTGAAGCAGGCAGAATACTGCTGATTGACTCCGCTCTCAACACCCTGTGGAGGCTACCAAGTTCGATATCGCACATCGGAGATGCCGTGGATGCCGGGATTCCCGCCCATATCGCCCCCGAGGTGCTCGCCGCCCGAGACAGGATAGCCCGCCACTACTCGGGCCGCAGGTCAGCCGCCGGCGTCCTGCGCAGCCTAGTCAGGCGGTCTCTGTTCATCGAGGAGGCCGCACGCAGAATCATGGACGAGGATGGCAGAATCACGCCCGAACTGCTGCACCAGCAGATTATGGCAACCATCGATCCCGACGACATCGCCGAGCACGTGCACGAGGTTCATGTGATCATCTCGGAATTCTGTGAATTGGTCAGGGAGAACACAGCGGTGCTCGCCGCAGGGGGATGGCCAGCTGAGTCCCGGATGGCGTGCTTGGACTCCTTGGAGAGGAACGGGCCGCCCGATGAGGCATGGGGGCAGTTGACCTGGCTGAGCCACGTCTTGGTGTGCACAGTCAGTTCTGCCAGTCTGATGAGGCCAAAACCGTCTTTCTTTCCCTATACCCAGTTCCCGTCGGACTCCTGGGTACCGGGCATAGGCAAGTTCTCCGGGATTGCCGACAAGAACACGAAGGAACACGTCCGAGACAGCATGAGGAATCTCATATCGACACTGAAGGCGACGTGGTCGAGCGACCAAGGCAAGCTCCTGCTGCACTTCTCGCGGATCGCCCTGCTGCTGGACGACTCCACCCCCCCAGCGACCCCTACCGACTGGGAGCCCCCCCTAACCCCCCTGCCTATCCCGTTGCCAGAACGCCTTCAGAGGTCCAGAGCCGACCAGCACTACTTCACGCTCGAGGCAGAGGTGCGCAACCTGCAGGATCTGTACCTCGTCCATCTGGGGTTCCAAGGCGTGGTCCAGAAGCTCAAGGAGCGCGACGAGGTGCATGACTTCGATGACATTCAGAGACTCGCGGGAGACCTGCTCCTCGCCAACTGCCCGACGGCCTGCAGGACCTTCTACCACCCGTCCATCCAGCGTGCCTTGGACTCCCTGGCCGACAGCCCGTGGCGCGATGACCACATTGAGGCGGCGTTCACCGCGCTAGCCGCGCTGGAGTCCGATCCGAGCAGAGCCGGAGACTCCGCCGCCCATCTCGGTGCCATCCGCGCCGACCTGAAGAGCAGGTTCGATCTGCTGAGGAGAATCAGGCGGAGGTACAGGGCCTTCATCATAGACGAGGCCCAGGACAACTCCCCCTTGCAGTGGAGGCTCCTGTCAAGGTTGTGGGGGGAGCGCCTGAACGAGGAAGGCGACCCACGAACCCCCGACACCCCCTGGCAACCCACGGTCTGCTATGTCGGCGACGTTAAGCAGAGCATCTACGCTTTCAGGCAGGCCGAGGTCACCGGCTTTCTCGAATTCGCAAACTACCTCAGAAAGGTCAACTCCCACGAGTTCGCCAGCGTACCCGAACTCACCCGCAAACCAGCACTCCGGAGCGACACTCACAGCCGCGACCCCCGAAACGCCCATGCGATCACCATCGCGACCGCCTCTGAGCACATGGAGAAGGGCGGCCGCGACTTGGTCGCTTGGATTCCCTTCGACGCGACCGACAGGAACCTCCCTGCTCCCGGTGGTGTTGAGGTGGAAGCCCGCAGGGAGGGGCTGATTTCACTCCAAGTCAACTACCGAACCGAGGGTGGGCTGCTGAGGGCGATGAACGAGTGGTGGGACGATGTCTTCTGTCTCAGGCACCGCCACTTCCCCAATGGTGATTTCTATGCGACCCCCCAGACCCTGTACGCGAGCCCCGAGAAGCAGGACAAACCCGGCTCAATCGAGTGGCTATGTCCATTGAGCACCGGCGGCGAGTCCGATCCGGCAACCGACCTGACAATCCCGCTGGACCCCTTCGGCCCTGGCAGGCCCGACTCCATGGAGAGGCAGGCGCTGCTCATCGCCCTGCGCGTCCGGAGCCTGATCGAAGCCTCCCCGGTGAGAGTCCGCTCGGCGGACGGGCAATGGCATCAGATCGACGCCGAGGAAACCGTCTCTCCAAGTGACATCATGATACTCCTGCCCACCAGGCCCAAGATTAGGGACACCGTCATCCGACACCTCCTCGACCTAGGGATCCCTGCTCAGGCGGACCGCGAGGGAGGCTTGCTCGACAGACCGGCGACCCATGCTCTGGAAGGACTGCTGCAGTTCATCGCCAGACCACGCTCCCGTCATCACGCTGCTTGGGTCGCACGCTCTGTTCTGATTGGCCTCGATGACGCGCAGTTGCAGAGTTTCATCGACGGCTCGGAGCGCGGGGAGGACCTGCTGGCCAGACTCTCGGAGCACACTGTCAACGAGCGGCAACGAGCACTGGTGGAGAGGTGGTGCGAACTCTCCCGCTCCGGGCGGCTCATCGACCTGCTGGAGGAGACCATCGACAGGTCGGATATCCTCACCGCATACCCTGATCAGGTCTCACGACAGAACGTCGAGCAGATAGTCGAGGTCATCCGCGCCATGTCCATCGAGGTCGGGGGCGACCCGATGGTCCTGGCAGACAGGGTCCGCTACCTGCGCGAGCGCAGCTCGGACGCCTTAGAGGCTGTTACCGTGCCTCCCAGCGACGCTGTGAGGGTGATGACCATCCACAGCGCTAAGGGGCTGGAGGCGAAGGTGGTGATACTGGCAGACGTGTTCTCGAACAGGCAGACCAATCTGAGGAACGAGGACCGCAGCCGACTGATCGTAAGCCCCGAGCTCTTCGCTGGCAACCCGAAGCCGTGGTCAACAGAAGACTCACCGAAGTCCGCTCTCTGGTCGCACGTCAGGAGACTCCACCAGGCCCGCAAGAGCGCCGAGGCCCGCAGGCTCCTCTATGTCGGTGCAACAAGGGCCGAGGAGCGGCTGATCATCGTAGGCTCGCCAAAGGGGACAGAATGGTCCGCGGAAAACGGTCTGAGTGTACCGTGGACCTACGACCAGTCGATGCCGCAACTCGGTCAGATGTGGATCGAGTCACTGCGCCAAGGCTCCTGGCGACGGGGCGAGAGCGACTCGCCGTGGCTCGATGCGGACGATGACGAGGACAAGCCGCCGATCAAGACCCGCGGGCAGCGCATCTTCGACCCGGGGAGGATGCTCGCCGAAGCCTCACTGGGAAAAGACCCCTCTCTCTCGGGAATGCTCATCATCCATCATCCGGACTGCTTCGATGCCCTGGACGGCGATCCAAGCGGCGTGCTGACACCGCTCCAGCGCATCGAGAGGCTCGATGATGCCGCTCGCACCCTCACCGAGGGAGGAGCGCCTGTGCTTCCAGAAGCCCGGGAGGAGGCGCCTCCTCGAATCCGAATCACCCCCAGCAAGCTCCCGGTCTTCCAGGGTTGCTCCCGTCGCCACTGGTTCGAGACCAGAGGCGGTCTGAACCCTGAACCCATAATTCCAGGGGGTGGGAGGACAGCCGATGACGGGATGCCCGAGAACGTCGACCCCGCCACCTTCGGAACCATCTTCCACAGACTCATGGAGATAGGGATCGGAAACCCCGGACCCGGTGAAAACGGACCCAGCAGACCCCTCCTTGGATCGTGGACCTCGTCGCGCGAGGACAGGATGGCCGACCCCGATTACCACAGTGTCGTGTTCAGGGAGCTCCTGCCGCCGCAGGCGGACGAGAAGCACACCACCCGACTCGTGCGGACCATGGTCGAACGAGTGCAAGCCGGCGCTGTGGGGGCCTTGGTATCGGGAACTGCTGTGGACGACCACGTCCTTGAGGGCCTGCGCACGGAGATGCCCTTCCACATCGCACTGCCCGCTGGCCTCGGGGGGATGGTTCGTCACAGATGGAGCCCGGACGGGCTCGAGCCCCTCACGCTGCTGGACGAGGCCACCGTCGAGATGAGCGGGGTAATCGACCTCGTCCTGTGCACTAGGACGCCAGAGGCCTCGACCATCCGACCGATCGACCTCAAGACCGAGGAGGCGGGGAGGATGCACGGCGGGGCCTCGGACGGGCTGCTCGCCGCGATGGGCTCCGAGGAGCCCGGCCCGGCGTGCGAGGCCGAGGAGGAGATCCTGAGGAAGCACAGGATGCAACTGGCCCTGTACTACCGTGCTCTGGAGAGCATCGAGAATGCCAAGCGCGATGCGGACCTCCCGTACAGGGAGGTCCTTCCACCAGCCATCCTAGTCGGTGTCACCGGGAGAATGGTCGAGTACCCCGAGGACATCCTGGACGAGTCCTTGGGCGAGCTTGAGGAGCTGCTGGCCCGCACGGCTCGCATGGCGCTCTCCTCCGATGTGCCGCTCTCGGACTTCGCCAGGCTGTCAGGGGAGGCAGCCTCGGTCTGTGAGAGCTGTCCGTTCCACAGAGGCTCGCTGCCGATCTGCGGACCTGCCGAGAGTTGAGTGCTGACGAAGAGTCCTTGTGCTGAAGACCGCACAACAAGCCCATGGGGCCAGACCTCGATGCGCTCGTCCAGCGCAGCGACGAACTCTGGGAGACGTCAATCCTGCCCAGTCTGTCCGATTTCATCGAGATACACGCCCTCTCCCCCCTCTTCGAGCCGAACTGGGCGGAGTTAGGAGAGCTGGACGCCACAATAGACCTGTTCTGCGCATGGCTCGATGAGCAGGAGATTGCGGGTCTGAGCCACGAAGTCCACCGCATTGAGGACAAGTCCCCGGTCCTGCTGGTCACCATCGAGGGCACCGGTCCAGGAGAGGTGATATTCTACTCGCACTTGGACAAGCAGCCATCCAAACCGGAACTGTGGTCCGAGGGACTCCACCCACTGAAGGCGGTTCGCAGGGACCCATGGCTCTACGGGAGGGGCTCCGTCGACGACGGCTACGGGGGGTACCTCTGCGTGACCTCGATTCGACTTCTTCAGGAAGCCGGCATCCCGCACCCCCGCTGCGCCTTCCTGATCGAGACTTGCGAGGAGTCCGGCTCATTCGACCTCCCGCCATACTTGGACGCACTGAGCGAGGAACTAGGCGATCCTGACATGGTCGTGGTCTTGGACAGTGGCGGCCCCGACTACGACCACGTTTGGATGACCGAGGCCCTCAGAGGACTGGTCTCAGGGACTCTCTCCGTCCGCGTTTCCCACGAGGGCATCCACTCGGGGACCTCAGGCGGCTCGATACCATCCTCGTTCAGGATTCAGAGAATGCTCCTTGACAGGGTGGAGGACTCCTCCACCGGAGAGGTCCTTATCCCAGAGATGCACGTCGAGATTGACGCCGATATTCGTGACAAGGCGGCGGCCCTGGCCGAGGTGGTCGGTGACAGCGTCTGGGAGCAACTCCCGACTGTCGACACCCTAGTCCGAGTCGCCGACTCAACCGAGGACATGATACTCGCGATGAACTGGCAGCCCACCTTGTCAATAATCGGTGCGGACGGCATGCCACCAGTCCAAGTAGCGGGCAACGTCCTGCGAACCAACACCGACCTGAAGCTCAGCTTCAGAATCCCACCCGGAGTCGATTCCGAGTCGGTCCTCGAGAGGGCCAAGCAGATCCTAGAGGCCGACCCGCCCTACGGGGCCGAGGTCACATTCTCCCCGGACTCCTGCGCTGACGGCTTCCACGCCCCACCACTCGGGGGTGCCGTCAGCAAGGCGATCAACGAGGCTTCGACGACACTCACCGGCCTGCCTCCGTTGGCGTCCTGGACAGGCGGTACAATTCCGTTCATGGCAATGATGCAGGGCAAGTATCCTGAAGCCACGTTCCTATGCACTGGCTCATCCGGGCCAGGAAACAACGCACACGGCCCCGACGAGAAGTTGCATATCCCCTCCTCAAAGAGGCTCACTGCGGTGCTGTCTGCAACCGTAGCCGCAGTCTCCGGATGATGCCGGCTAACCCCGCGCCGGCATGAGATTAATTCCGCCGAGGTTAAAGCAGATGCACCGGTCGAGACCCTTGAGGGCTCGTATGAGTGATGATGAGGAAGGCACCATCACGCCTGAGACGCGTATCAACCAACTAGAGGGGAGACTGGCCGAGGAGACCGACCGCCTGGAGAAGCTGTACGTCGCTTACAAGAAGGCCGAGGAAGATCTCGAGGAGAGAAAAGCGATCATAGAGGTCCTCGAGAAGGAGGCCATCGACAAGGAGATCGACAAGGAGGGGCTGGAGTCCCTGCTCTCGGACAAGGAGGCGAAGATACACGACATCGAGGTCGAGGGAGCCAAGGCCGCCAAGCGCGTCGAGCACCTAGAGCCCGAGCTCGAGAAGATGGAGGAGATGTACACCCGCGAATCAGCGCGTCTCGGACGCGTCTTCGAGCTGGCTGAGGAACTCGACGAGTCCAACCGGGTGGCTAACGCAGAGCTCGGGGCCCGCGACGACTGGTACGTCCAGCACATGCAGTTGTTCGAGGATCTGAGCGGGGCAATGGATACCCGTTACAGCATGATAGACAGGGCGGTCGAGGCGGCCAAGGATATCATGGACAAGTCAGAGACCTTCAAGGAGCGCATGGAAGAGGCGCTCGACTCGATCGCGGAAGAGGTCGAGGACCTCGTCGACGGCGATGACGAAGAGGGCACTGACGAGCCTGAAGCGGACGAGTCCTGATATCACTTCGGCTGGTGCTTGTAGCAGTACTCGCTGTGTCGAAATGTTACCCTTCGACACTTCTTCCCATTCTTCTCATCGATATGCATGCAGTTGGTGTTCGTTGCTCTCCCAACCGAGCGCCTCTTCTCAGCACTCTCTGTTTCCAACCGGGCTATCTTCTCATCTTCTCCTTCGACCGAAGTGCTCTGTTTGACAGTACTCATTTCACTTGCATCGAACCAGAATGTGCCACAATCTCGACACCCATCGATTACCACCCGATTTTCTTTCGATTTGGAGGATTCAGCGGCTGCTGCTATCGCCACGATTATGATAGCACCCAGCAGGATTGCACCACCACCACCTCCAAGGCCGCCAAGCCCACCTCCTCCGCCCCCCTGGGGGATTTCGTAGACCACTCTAATTTCTAGCATCAGAGCCTCGCACCTAGGGCACTTCAGCGAGCATTCTTCACCATTCTCAAGGAGATCTTTGAGGGTTCCAGCGTGCTTTGAAAGCTTATTCTCCACCGATTTGGCATCGAGCATCGTACCCTTGCATTTTTGGCAAGTGTAGTACCCATTTTTGTATTCCAATCGGTAGGTTAGTTGGCCGCAGCCCCGAGGGCACTGGAGCTTCTCGATGTCCCCAAGCTGGGTCCTGTGCCCCTTGCAGAAGAGCGCCCCAGTCATTGCCTCTCTGAAGCAGGGCTTACCATCCCCCAACTTACCTATGCAGATACTCACGGATGAGTCCTGAATCCTGTGTCTCTTGCAGTAATTGGATTTGTACATCGATGGACGCCCACAAACCGAACCATCCTCATTGGAGCCCTTGCACTTGGTCATTCAATCACCCGGTTTCGTACCGTCGGCCAGCCTGATGCACTTAGCAGGTATTCCGCCCCAGACCTCGCCCGGCGGGATGTTTGTCCACTTCGGGACGACCGCCCTAGAGGCAATCACCGCTCCCTCGCCAATCACGCAGCCGGGCTGGACGATGCTTCCGGAGCCGAGCAGGGCACCGTCGCCGACCTTGACCGGGGACAGGACCAGTTCGCCCTTCTCAGTGAGGTGCGCGTTGATGGTGGCGTGACCGCCCATCACGACCCCCGCCCCGAGAGTCACCATCCCGGCATCGTTGATGTTGTCCGTGTTCAGTTGGGCGCCCTTGCCGATCTTGGCTCCCATCAATCTGTAGTACACGTTGCCGAGGAATGAGGGTACAAGCACCCACAGGAAGAGCAGGGCAGAGCGGTGGAATATCATTGACCAGGCCCATTGGATTGTTGTGAATGACTCCAGAGGTACCCTGCCTTCATCGAGTCTGGGCCGTAACAGTCCACCCAGAAACCCACAGAGCAATACCATGCAGATTCCCCAGCAGAGGTAGCCCAGACCGAGTCCGATGCCGGTTCCTATTGCCTCCATTAGCAGACCCTCGCCGACCACGCGGTCTCTGATCCACATCACGATGAGATAGCCGGGGGCAGCCGAAATACCCCAGATCACTGCGATGAACAGCATCACCAGCACAGACAGGACGTTCTGTATCAGGTGGAAGCCCCGCATGTCACCCCTTCCCGCAACCCCGTCACCTAACTACGACCCTAAAGCATCGTCTACGGCACCCTCAAGTCGTCGCCGGCGACGGCAGCGCCATGGCACAGGCGTCGGGGATGCTGGGGGACGGCTCGAAGGCCGTCAAGGTCCACCATCTGGTCAAGGCCCCCGAGAACACCCCTGGTTCGGTGAGGAAACGGGAGTCGTGGGACGCCACCGAGCTGGCAACGGTCTACAAGACTCCCGAGATTCTTCCTGATGGTACTCATTGCACCGCTGCCACGGTGATCTTCAGGACCCGCGGGTGCGTCTGGTGGTGGAAGTCCGGCTGCACCTTCTGCGGCTACTTCAACGACGTCCGCGACGATGTGACAGCCGACGACCTGTTCGCGCAGTGGGACGAGGCCAAGCGCAGGCTCGACGACTTCGAGGGCTGCAGCATGGTCAAGGTGTATACCTCTGGGACTTTCTTCGAGGACCGCGAGAACCCCCCAGAGTGGCAGGAGGCTATTCTGAGGGAGACCCACGAAAGGGGGCTGGACCTAGTCATCGAGGCGCAGGCGCAGATGTGCACGCCGGAGAAGATTGCTTGGGTCGCCGAGCGCCATCCCGGCTGTACCGTGGCTATCGGACTGGAGGCCTACGACGACACAGTGCTGAGATTCCATGTCAACAAGGGATTCTCCACGAAGCAATGGCACCGCTCCATCGACATGCTGAGGGAGAACGGACTCCGTGTCAAGACCTATCTCCTGTTCAAGCCACCCTTCATGTCCGAGGGCGACGCCCTCCAACACACCAGCAAATGGATCAGTCAGGTCGCACCCCTCTCGGACGATGTCTCGGTCAATCCGATGAACATCCAGAAGCGAACCATCGTAGAGCGCCTATTCCGCAACCGTGAGTACCGTCCGCCCTGGCTGTGGTCGTTGGTCGAGATGCTCGAGCAAGTCCACGACGACGTCTCGAAAGCCGGCGCCCGCATCATAGTCCACCCGACCGCGGGAGGCCGAATCAGGGGCGCGCACAACTGCGGAGCCTGCGACATGGACATCGTCGCTGCCATAGAGAGATACTCGGTCTCAGCCGACATTGGCGAATTCGCAGACCTGGACTGCGATTGCAAGAGGGTCTGGAGGACCGAGGTCGACAACGACCTGAGCCTGCCGACGCCTCTGGGTACTGGGGTCGACAGAAGGGGCTCCCCCGTCGACCTAGCTCGCGCACCTTAGCGCGAGGGACGGAGTCCCTCGCCCAATGCTTAAGGCGCAATCTCCGGTGGTAGCATCATTCCCATTGGGTCACGGGCGAGGGACCAAGATGTCTGAGGGCAACTCTGAGGCGGTAGGCGAGTTCCTGCAAGGGGAGAAGGAACCGGCCTCATCCTGGATCATCTTGGCATTAGGTCTAGTCACAGCCCTATCGCTCCTAGTCCTCCACAGCATCCTCTATCCAGGACGGGAATTGCCGGTGATTTCGGAGATACTACCCGTGTTCGAGGGAGTTTTCGACTCTGGAATCTGGTTCTTCATCCTAGGTGTCATGCTGGGGGCGTTCGCGATAATAGCCACCATGCTGACGGAGGCCACCAGCGAGTGAGGGATTGCCATGGACGACGTTCTGACATCAATGGCAGTCTTCTGGGCCCTCATGCTACTGACTTACTTCCTGATGCAGAACGGGCTGTCGATATTCAACGACGTCGCCAAGAGCATGGGGATGTTCATGCTCGAGAAGGCGCTGGGCCCGGGAATTGACCTCGTCGAGGGAAGACCCGGCTCTGCTTCGAAGGCCTGGATCATGCAGGGGCTGCTCTGGCTTTTGGCCGCCTCCACGCTGACTTTCGAAGGACTTTGGATGATGCATGACCCATTGGCACTGCACAGCCTGTCCGCCTGGGGCTACAGCCCCACATCTGGATCTCTTCTGTACGCAGGCAACTACGCAGTCCTCTACGGTGGCATCGGGATGCTTCTGATTGGCGCCGGTCTGCATATTCTACCGCGGCTTGCCCGAACAGAACTCGCCAGTGAGAAGAACGCAGCGCTAGTCTCGTTTCTCTGGACCATTTCCGTGCTGGTTTTGGTGATAGGGGCACACGACTCCGAGGTACTGGGTATCAACATCATCTTCATGGGTACGGTGATGCATGTTGTAGCGTTCTTAGCCATCATAACCAATCAACTTCTGACCGTTTCCAAGCGCCAAGGCGCGCTCGCGATACCGGGATGGCTGATCATCTTCGGTCTGCTGGCGGACCCGGTAGCCACGGTTGCGATATTCGTCTCTGGCTCCGTCGAGACCGGTGTCGGCCAATGGCTTCTTGGACACATGGTCGGTGGCACTTTCTTCTTCGCCTCAGCAGCCGGAATAGCACTCTACGCCTCATCCAGCTCCACTGGTAACCCATTGTGGTCCAAATCTCTCGCAGCCGCAGTACTAGTCGGCTCAATAGCCACCATCAACCCGATGGGTGAAATCGACGGCAGGATGGCCGCAGATATGCTCGGGCTGAATTTCGGGGAACTCCATGTGACTTCGGAGGACAATTTGGTCGCTGCCTTCCTGATGGCTCTCGCGACAATACCGATAATGGCTCTGGCAGCCAATGTGCTCATCACACTGAGAGGGGGAGACGCCTTCGTTGAGAACGCCGATTCAGCCGGCATCCCGGAACTGAACCTAGGGGCTTCGATGCTGCTGCCGCTCGCCATCGGTTCTCTGTTCATCCAGTCTGATGCGTTCGCAGCGACACCGGAGTTCTCCGGGCTCGCTGGCACTCTGATGCTGATGGGAATCTGGTTGATATTGGTGCCATTCTCTCTCGGGGCCGCTCTGCATCTGTTCCCTACTGTGACTGGCAGGCATTTGCTGTCCCGCAATCGTGCCCGCTGGGCATTCTGGATGATGGCGGGTGGCGCCTTCCTCGGCCTGACGGTTACCATGATGGCTGATATGATCGACATGGCTCTGATAGAAGCCACCGTTGAGGACCCGAGTTCGCTGTCAGGTGACCTTCGGGTCGTCGGCGCAGTACTCTTCTACGGCACCGCCGTCGGTGCAGTGATGCATTCACTCAACGCTGTCAGCGGTTTGTTTCGTGGAGCCAGAGTGGACTCGGTCAGGGATACCTCAAGCAGCATCTCTCCGGAGTCGTACTCGCTCGCCTCCCCCACTTCCGTGCGCAGAATCCTAGCCGGTGGGGCGAATCTGGATACAACGGTGGTACCTGTCGGAGAGAGCGACGATGCCGGAAGCGCCACAGAGCTGTGAGCAGCCGCCCCGACCGTCACCTTGAGAGCGAGTGCCCCAGTTCACTTGCGGGGGATGCCATGCGGATAGGACTGGTCGGCAAGCCGAACGTGGGTAAGTCGACCACGTTCTCCGCCATGACTGAGACGCCCGTCGACATCGCCAACTACCCGTTCACTACCATCGAGCCTAACGTCGGAGTGGCGTGGTTGCCACTGCTCTCTCCGTGCGCATGCTCTGAGCTGCGTAGACGCAAGGAGACGGCGGGGCGACTGGAACCGACTTCGGATGACGACCCCCGAAAAGGCAGTATCTGCACTCCCAACTCGGGTTCTTGCAAAGCTTACCGCCGACTCGTCCCGGTGACTCTAGTCGATGTAGCGGGACTGGTTCCCGGTGCACACGAGGGTAAAGGCAGGGGCAATCAGTTCCTCTCGGATTTGGCTCGCTGCGACGCTCTGATCCAAGTCGTGGATGTCTCCGGTTCGACCGACATAGAAGGTAATCCCGTTGGAAGTGGCGGCTCGGACCCCATCGAGGAGCACAGGTTTCTGATTGAGGAGATGGAGGCTTGGATTGTCGGCATCCTGAGCACTGGCTGGAAGCGTGGTGCGAGAAAGGTGCAGTCCGAGGGCGATCGTGCTTTGATGGAATACGTCGTCGACCAGCTCACCGGCATAGGAGCCACTGAGCAACATGTCTCAGCCGGCTTCAATGCTGTCCGCTCCAAGCACCCCGACGCTGGGGTCCCGTGGAGCTGGGGCGATTCGGAACTGACTGCGATGGCATCGGCGATTCGAGCCGAACTGTTCCCAATTTCTATTGCCGCTAACAAGGCCGACAGGGCCCACTCTGGCTCATGGATCCCTCTGTCGGAGTTGATCAGCAGAGAAGGCGGCATCCTCCTGCCTACAAGCGCCGAAGCCGAACTGGCTCTGAGCAGGGCCTCGCAAGCAGGGCTGATCGAGCACAGTCCAGGGGGATCCACGTTCGAAATCACCCCAGAGGGGGAGGGGAAGCTCTCGCAGGCACAGAGGAAAGCACTCTCCTCGATAGCCGAGTCACTCGACTCGTGGGAGGGCGGTGGCCTCTTCGGGCTGCTCTCTCAAGTCGTATTCGGTACACTGAACCGCAGAGTAGCCTATCCCGTTCAGGACGAGACCCACTGGGTGGACGGTGAGGGCAACATGCTCCCCGACGCTCTACTTGTGCCAGAGGGGACGACCGCCAAGGGACTGGCCTACGCCGTCCACACCGATCTCGGGGACGGCTTCATCCGCGCTGTGGACGCTCGTAGTTCGAGAGTCATCGGAGCGGAGCACGAAATCCAGAACGGGGATGTCATCAGCATCTACGCCAAGACGTGATCAGGTCTCGACATCGACGACTGGCTCCAGCACGAGCTCGTAAGTCATCGCCGTCCAGGTGATGTCGTACTCTTCATCGGAATCAACGAATCCACCTATAATCGGAGCCGTGCTGATCTCAGCAGTGATGGTTGCAGCCCACGTTCCCTCTCCGAACCCACCGTCGTTCCACATCGAGCGGAGCTCTCCCTCGCTCATGTCCTCGACAGTTATGTTCTGGCCTGTGTAGTTGTGAGTAACGTCCCACCTCATCGTGAAGCCGGAGTCGCCTCCCGAGCACGGACCGCCCGCCTCTTGGTCCTCGAACTCCCCCTCTGCCTGACTGACGTCGCTGCTCCCATCGACGCTGTCGGTGAACCCGGGTCCGGGGTCGTCGTTGTCGTTGCAGTCGACATCCAGCTCGATGTAGCCGATGTCGAGCTCGGTCATCACATCGAAGAATGTGTCATGAGTGTCTCCGTCACCGAGGACCTGGGACTCTTGCATGGTTATCGGGGTCTCGACGAAACCAACGGTCCACTTGCCCGACGGACCAGACGACCCACCACCCATCATCTCGTCGTCGATCAGTGTCGGCATTATCTGGAAGTAGATGGGGAAAGCGAGCAGGAAAGCAACGCTGATGCTCAGCATGCGTATCTTTCGAGGTGTGTTGACTAGGTCCTCGAAGTCCATTGCTGTCCCGTATCGCGGTCGGCACGCCCCCTATCAAACACTCTCATCGTCTGATTCTGGCGGACCCGTTCGCTGAACTCACTGAGACTAGTGGTTGTGCTCACTACCCTCATCACCACCACTTCCGTTAACCGATTCATCCCAGCAGGGGTCCTCAAAGTCAGTCTCCGCTCCCTCTCCCTTCAGGCACGGGTGGTGGTTGGTGAAGACGTCGAATTGGGTGAGCCACGGCTCGATGATCCATGCGTGGGTCATCCAGTAATCGTCCAGATGCACATTGGTCCCATCCCTGGAATGGCACTCCTCGTCGCTGATGTCCTCACCGACCACCTGGAAGCTGGAGTTCGTGAAGCACAGCACTTGGTGGACGTGCCACCAGTCGTTGTCACCGGGGAAACCCGTCGGTGGGTTCTCGGAATCGGTCTTCACGTACCATGCGAATCCAACTAACTCTGCATCCTGTGCGCTGCTGGCGTACATCAGGAACTCCGGTTTTTCGAAATCGAAGACGCCATCCATCCTAGTATCGGGGAACTCTGGGTCGAGAGGGTCGAAGTCGGCATCCATCGAGAAGTCCCCGAGCCGGACGTGATGCGTACCCATCCCCTCGACGTAGTCCACAGCCATGTGGAACCCGTCCGCTTCGGCGTCGGCGACTGTGGGCCACTGCATCGCCCACTCGATAGCATCCCCGAACTGCTCTGAGACATCGATGCAGTCCTGCCATGACAGCACCCCCTTCGTCATTCCGTAATAGGCGGGGGCGAGGTGGTCGCCGTGCTCTTGGCCTTCGCCGTGACCGGAACCCATTGAGTGGCACCACCACGGACGCATCGACATATCAACCTCGGAGTCTGCGCAGCCGTCACTGGCAACCGTCTCGTTAGCAGGTGTGGAGGGACATGAGTCGTCCGCGTCCGCGAAACCATCCTCATCACCGTCCCGCTCGGTCGCACTGCACCCACTCTCGTTAGGAATCTCGTCAGCAGGAGTTTCCGTGCAGAGGTCACCGGCATCTGAGATACCATCCCCATCCCCATCTCTCTGACTTGCCGAGCAACCGCTGTCGTTCACCAGTTCCTCGATTGGGGTCAGAGAGCATAGGTCGAGCTCGTCCGTGACGCCGTCCTCGTCCTCATCGGGTGGGCCGGCGCAGCCGGCCAGCGAGCCGCACAGCAGAAGCAGGGTCATCAGAGCGGCTCTGTTCCTCATGGTGCCAAGAAGGCTGGACGGATGATAAACCCGTCATGCAACAGATTCGTCGCCCCGCCAATCATCAACATCGACCCTCTCACCCCGGAAAAGTACTCTGGAGCGACGGAACTCAGGTAGGAAATAACCGATCATCGAACGCTCGCCGAAACTCCACTTCCAAGGGCAGCGAGGCAGCGAATCACTCCATTCCCGCAACAAAGAGCCCCATTTCTCACCCTCTAATTGACGGGGGATCTCGAAGGAGGCGGTCGAGAGCCTGCCGGCTGAGCCGGGGGTGTATGACCAGGAGCGTATCGAGAGCCCCGCAGCCTCACCACCGTCCACAACCAGACCGAGCACCCTCGCCTGTCTCGATATGGGGGTCACAATAGCCCATCTGTGGACCATCCGCGACTCCTCGATGCGGTGCATGCTCCAACCGCGCGACTCACCGAGCAGACGCAGAGCGCGGACGGCATCGGTAGGGGCGATGCTGACAGGAATCTCAAGCAACCGGCTAGACGCCATCGACTCGTCGTCTAGGCTCTCGCCCATAGCGGCTTCGCGTCACATCGTGCCTTTGCAGAATCATCCGAAGAGTGAGCCCAGGCCTTCAAAGCCCGCGTCTTCTTCTTCTGGCTCTTCCTCTGCGGCTGCTTCCTCAGCCGGAGCCGCCTCAGCACCACCGCCGCCAGCGGCGGCAGGGGCGGCCGAAGCCACCGGAGCTGCCACGGCGGTAGCCATGGCCTCTCCAATGTCGACAGAGCCCAAGGACGCGACGAGAGCCTTCACACGGGCTCCATCAGCATCCACTCCAGCAGCGGTCAAGACCGCGCTGACAGCGTTTTCGTCAATGTTTTTCTCAGCAGAGTGCAGTAGCATTGCAGCATATACATATTCCATTTATTTCACCTATTTTTTCTCAATCGAAGAGATAGCCCAGTCCATCGGACCCCGCTTACTCCTCTTCCCCCTCTTCCTTCTCGGCTGATGCTTCAGCACCATTATCCGAGTCAGCCGCATCGGAGGCGGCGGCGTCAGCGTTGTCAAGCGCTGAGGAATCTAATTGACCAGCGATGGCCATGGCATGCGCGTTCGCGCGTGCGATGAATATGGATGCGGTATCATCGTTGACGACTCCCGCTTCGATGGCGACTGCCATGGCCTCGCTACTGGCCTTGGACAGCAGGGTGGGTGTGGTGGCAGTGGAGAACCAGCGGGCGTTACAGGCCAGATTGAAGGCACCGGACGCCGCAGTCAGCACATCGTTTCGGAATCCATCGGTATCGAGTCTGAGTGAAGAGGCAGGGAACAGGAAGCCGCCCTCTATCGCACCGGTCAGGATGAGCCCGATCTCGATTGGCGTAATTCCCAGCTTGGATAGCATGATTCCTAGGTCGCCAGTAATTACCTCGCCTTCGTTGACAACGGTGATGGTCTTCTGGATAGCGACCTTGCCCCTGTCTATCTTGGCCGGGATTCCGACGGCGTTGAACTCGCCGACGATGGGACCCGGGCCGAATTCGGTCGGACCGCTCTCGATGACGATGTCGATAGGGGCCAACTCGCCTGCCTTGGCGGCACGGCCCTGACGCGTCTTCTCCAACTCGGCGAACAGCTCGAAGGCATTCAGCGAATCGGAATGGACTACGCAAGGCTGGATAGCGCCCTCGAACAACTGCTCCAACTCCTCCTCGGAACGACCAGCCTGCTCCCAAGCGAGCTTGATCAGAGTCTTCTTCGCCATGGTCATCGTCATCTGCTCGCGCAGAGAACTGCGCATGTCGAGCATGTTGCTTGCAGGAACCCCGCCGATGTCCACGATGCCAACTATGCCATCACCGCTGAGCATCTCGGCTAGTTCGGACACTCGGTCCTTCTTCCAAGGGGCTGCTTTAGACATCACTCAATCACCTCCACCTTGATGGAGGGGCCCATTGAGGTCTTGATGTAGCAGGAGCGGATATTGCCCGCTCCGCGCTCCAACTTGCCCGTGACCCTGTTCCACACGGCCATTGCGTTGGTAGTAAGGTCGTCGAGCCCCTGCTCGCGCGAGCCCACAGCGGTATGGAAGGTGATCCTGTCTCGCGATCTGACGACCGCGGTGTCCTTGAGTACAGCAGCGATCGTCCCAGGGTCGAGGTTTGGTGGGACAGGGCGCGGCATCTTGCCTCTGGGCCCCAATACCACTCCGAGGAACCTACCGACGGTTCCCATATGGGGGATTTCAGAGAGAAAGAAGTCACTCTTGTTGGCTATCTTGCGGGCCTGCTGTCGGTTGCCAGCGATGTCCTCGATGGTGGCTGGATCGATGACGTCGATTCCTGCGGCTTTGGCTTTGGTGGCCATCTCGCCGCCGGCGAACATCGTGATGCGAATCGGCTTGCCCCTTCCGGAGGGCAGCCGAACCTCCTCCTGGATTCTGTTGGCGGGATTCTTCAGGTCGACGTCCCTGAGGGTGAATGCGATCTCGATGGACTCGACGAACTTGCGCTCTGGCGAGTCATCGAGCGCCTGTTGAATCGCTGTCTGAATGTTTTCCTGCATTTTCCCACCTCTGCGGTCAACGAGGAAACCCTCTCCCGCAACCCGTGAACTCTCAATTGAAATGTTCGCTAAACTTCCCCTCACTCATTGCTTGCAGGGCATCCTTCGGAGTCATGCCCTCCACATGCACTCGCATCGAGACGCAGGTACCCATGACCTCGCGGCAACGAGCGTACAGATCGGCGCCTGTCAGGCGGTCCTTCTGGTCCTCTGCGACCTTCTTTACCTGATCCATTGTCAGGTTCTCCGAAGCCTCCTCCCAGGAGCCGTTGCACGTCTTCTGCCCCAGCGTCTGAATCACCTTGTGCGGTGTTTCGTTACGTGCTGACATTCGTGACATCCTCCTGTAGTGCGCCCCGCCGACCTGCTTTCCATATTTGAGAGTGATGCAACGCCCGCAGGGCGTGCCTCAACGCTACTCGACGCGCTGCGTCACTCGAACCTGATCGGCGCGCACCGTCAGAGCCACAGGGACGGCCGCCTCGAAGAGTTCGACCGTGACCTCCTCCTTGGACTCGGTAACACGGGTTACGCGTGCAGCCTGTCCGCGGAAGGCGCCGCCATGGATCTCCACGATGCAACCCTCCTCGATGCCGGCAGTAGCCGCCTTCGGCTCGAGGTACGGCAGGACGTCACCCAAAGGGGACTCCCCGCCGAGCACCTTGCGGCAGTTCTTCATTGGCGTGGTGGAGACCCCAACTCGCCCGATGAGCTTCTCGACATGGTGCAGAGCAGAAGCTTCGACGAAGATGTAGCCACGCATGAAGTGCGGACTGAGAACACCGAAGACCTCGTGCTGGATATCCCTGAGGGAGCCGGTTCCAGAGAGCCTTGCTTGGATTTCCCTAGCAACATTCTGCTCCTGTCCGATAGAGGTCTTGAGGATGTATAGGTAAGAAGCGACGTCTCCGTACATGTCACGGAGTTGAGGAGTGGCGTACTTCTTGTTCTGAATCTCGCCGGGGTCGATCCATTCGAATCCCTTGTACAGGCCTCGTGCATCGATCTCGTCCACTCCGCTGACGAAGAGCACCGGAACGACATCTTGGAGGTGGTTTCCATAAGCGAGGCCGCGAGCGCCGCCAGCGCGGACGTATTCGAGATTCTCTGCGTCAATTCCAGTGACTTCGGTAATCCTGGCGGAGACGGCGTCCAAATCTTCCGGATCGCCGACTCCGTAGATTCCGTCCCAAGCCCCGGGGAAGTCTGCGACCCCATCGGCTCGCTGCATCAGCAGGACCCTCTCCCCGTTACGGACGTAGACAGTGAACGCATCAGACATGTAATCATCTCATTAGCCGGTGAGCCAACCGAAGAAGGACGGGAAGGCACTGTCCATCAACCACAGCATTACGAATCCGATGGCGCCGAGGATGAACATTCCGATACCGCAGACTATCACGGTCTGGCGGAACTCCTGCTTCGATGGCTTCCTAGCCATCTTGAGGATTCGGGCGTAGGATCCGGTCTGGAGGCTACGAACGCGCCCCTCGATTCCATCTTGCCAGCCCTGCACAGTCTCCTCTATCGGACCGACATTGGAACTTTCGATAGTCACGACTAACCCTCAAAGCGACTCGGCGACCGACAGACCCCATTTAAGCACGCCGGGCGAGCCCTAAGGGGCTCGAAATTCATTGTCGACTTCATTCAGTTCACGAACTCGACCTTACGCTGAGTGAGGTTACGCATCTGGGTGTGCTGTGTCGCACCGCCGATCTGCTCACTCTTCACACCTGTCAGCACTAGCAGGACCCTAATCTCATCCCCCATCGTATCATCGGTGGTGGCACCCCAGATTATCCTGGCGTAGGGATTGATCTTGTCCCCGATCAACTTAGCGCACAGTTCTGCGTCACCGAGTGACAGGGTGGGCCCGCCAACGACGTTGACCAGAGCGCCGCGGACATCGGAGATATCGACATCCAGGAGTGGTGATTCCAGAGCCTCCTCCGTGGCCTTCTCGGCGCTGCCTTCGCCCTTCGCCTCTCCAAGTCCGATCACCGCCACGCCGCCCCCGTTCTCCATCACGGAGCGGAGGTCCTGGAAGTCAAGGTTGACCACACCCTCCTTGGATAGCATCTCGGAGACTCCGGCAATGCTCCTCATCAGCAGTTCGTCTGCGACGCGGAATGCAGCGTCTAGGGGCAGGTCTCGTACCCCCTCGATTTCGAGGAGGCGCTCGTTGGGAAGCACGACGACTGTGTCGCATACCTCCCGCAACCTCTCCAAACCCCATTCTGCATTCTGCTTCCGCAGAGACCCCTCCGAGAGGAAGGGGTAGCTCACCACAGCGATGGTCAGTGCTCCTGCTGAACGAGCCAGCCGAGCAACAACGTGGGCACTCCCTGTCCCAGTGCCACCTCCCAATCCCGCTGTGATGAATGCCAGGTCGCAATCGTCGACCTCCGTCTTGAGCGTCCGCTCTGACTCGTATGCGGCCTGCTCTCCCTTCTCGGGGTCGCCACCGGCGCCCCTGCCTCTGGCAGAGCGACCGATCAACACCTTGTTCTCGACATTGACCCGCAGCAGGTGCTGGGCGTCGGTGTTGACGGCCAGACCCTTGACGTAGGTCCCGTCGAACAATCCCTCGTGCTCGAGTCTCGCAACGGTGTTGGAGCCACAGCCTCCGCAGCCGAACACCCGTATCTTAGGTTGCAGCGACTTGAGGAGACTCTTCAGTTCCGCATCGCTCTGTGTGTCGCCCGAAGCCTTAGGTACAACCTCACCCGATACGTACTCCTTTGCTCTCTCGACGATGAAGTCCACGAGGCCGAGGCGAGTCGTAGAGAGGATAACCGTTACCCCCCGCCTTCGGCGGGAGGGGCGTGTTTCAATGGGGGCTCACACAAGCCGTCAGCCCAGCAACTGATTACGCGTCTTGACGAAGCGGACGAGGAAGGTGTAGACCCCTCCCCAGGCTGAGACGGCCAGAGCGGCTGTCATGCCGTTGAGATTCATGTTGCCCAGCATCAGCCAGTCGGCGTATTCGATGCCGCTGACGTCGATACCAGCTCCTCCGGAGTATGCCTGCCAAGCGGCGGCAATGAGACAGGCGAGAGTGAGCACCATCCGGTCCGCCCGAGAGAAGCCGCCGTATATCCTGTCGAGCCCGACCGATTGGGATTGCGTTCCCATGTAGGAGCCGAACAGGGTCAGGACAGCGGCGATGAGACCAGAACTGAATTCGTCGACGAAGGCTGCATTCATTCCTATAGCGATCACAAGGCCGACGTCGATGACCCTGTCGATCGTGTGATCGAGGAAGTCGCCGTACGGACTATCGACGCCTTGGTGCCGAGCCAGGGCCCCATCGAGAGCGTCCAGCACCCCAGCGAACATGATGAGCAGAACGGCCACGCCGATCATCATCGCGCCGTTGTTGTCGAGACCGGCGCCTGAAAGCATGTAGAAGGCCAAGAGGGCGATTACTAGGCTACCCCAAGTCAGTACGCTGGGGTCGAGATTGCCCAGCTTCGGCACGAGGGGCTCGATGGCCTTGGTCCAAACCCCCCTCATCTTCTCGAACATTCTCACTCCTCCATCCGGGCTACCCAGTCAATCACCGAGCCCGGGCTTGCTGGCTTGAAACCATCTGATATCCACTGCGACAGAGACTTGACGACAGAGACGACATCGCTGTCCGTGGTGTCGAACTCGATCCACGCGGATCCCCTCTCGCGCTCGTTCCACGCTCCACCGAGCAACTCCCACTCGTAGTTGGCCTGTATCTTCTCGGCTGAGTAACCCCTGCTTGCGAGTCTCGCTTCGAGGACATCGGGCGAGCAGCGCAGCACGGCCACGGCATCACTGGGGAGGTGGTGGGACAGATGACCGTCGATGATGAGCGGATGCTCAGGCGGCGAGGACCATCCGGGTGCAAGTGAGTCGTGCAGCATGTCGAGGTCGACGGACCTCGCTCCGTCTGCAGGGTCGACCTCGCCCAGACATTCATGCTCGCGCGCTAGAGACTCGACTGAAATCACCGTGTACCCCCGCTCAGAGAGGATCCGTGCTACGGTGCTCTTCCCTGTACCGGGGGTACCAGTCAGAGCGAGGCGAAAGCCACTGGTCACAAGCCCCCCGGCCGGTAAGGAAGCCATGAACACTGCGCGTGGCCAGCGGAACATTGACCTCTCCTCCGAGCCGCGCAGTGGTTGGGAGAGCAATGGGAGGCGGCGAAATCAACTGGATGAGAGCGATGGACCCGCGTCAGTCCAAGCTCAATCTGTTGCTTCTGGCGATTCCAGTCACCTTCTACTTCGCCTACGTGTCACATGACCAGACAGCCGCCTTCTTCGCCTCGATGGTGGCGATAATGCCGCTCGCCTTCCTGATGGGGTTCGCTACTGAGGATATCGCCCTGCGAACCTCGGAGTCTATTGGCGGACTGCTCAACGCCACCTTCGGCAATGCTGCCGAGCTGATTATCGCGGCTCTCGCAATCTGGGCAGCCTACAAGGCCGGTGCGGACAGTGAGACTGCAACAGTCATGGTGCACATCGTCAAAGCCAGTCTGATAGGGAGCATCCTCGGAAATCTCCTGCTGGTGATGGGACTGGCGTTCGTCTGGGGGGGAATCCATCACAAGGTCCAGACGTTCAACGAGACGCAGTTCGTCGCCAACAGCTCGCTCCTACTGCTCGCTGTCATCACCCTAGTCGTACCAACAGTGTACCACCTCACAGTGGGAGGCGATGAGGGAACGGAGGGGGTGGCTAACCTGTCGAGGGCGGCCGCAGTGATCCTTCTCGGGATGTACGTCCTGTTCCTGGTGTTCCAGTTGGGCACGCACTCCGATCTGTTCGCAACCGACGGCACCCATGACGAGGAACCGAAGATGACCAAGCGCGATGCGGTGGTCCTCCTCGTGGTCGCGACACTGTTCGTCTCCTGGATGGCCGAGATTCTAGTACACTCACTGGAGGAGGCGGCCAGCGAGGTCGGACTGTCGCACCTGTTCATCGGTGTGATTCTACTGCCTCTGTTCGGCAACGCCGCCGAGCACTTCACCGCGGTGACGGTTGCAGGCAAGGACAAGATGGACCTCTCGTTCGCCATTTCTATCGGGTCGAGCACACAGATCGCCGTGTTCGTAGCCCCTCTCATGGTGATCTTCGCTTGGATGCTCGGAGTCGGGCTGACCTTCGAGTTCGGGATCCTCGAGACGGTCGCAGCCTTCCTCGCCGTGATGATTGTCAACGCAATCGCAGCAGACGGCAAGAGCAACTGGCTCGAAGGGGCCATGCTGCTGGGCGCTTACGCTGTGCTGGCCCTGGCCTTCTGGTTCCACCCCTGAACACAGGGTACCCTATGTCCTGTATTCACGCTCTTCCAGATCGTTGTGGTAGTGCCGACCCAGTTCAGGACCCTTCTCTGTGACCCATTCGCTGAACGAGATCACGCCTAATGGCTCCTCGTCCGAGGCCACCAGACCACCCATGAGCCCACGGATCTCTCCTCGAGTGATCACCATGTCTCTTAGGAACAGCCCCATTGCCCACCCAGCCATCCAAGCCACGATTGCAGGCAGGGGGACTATCAGACGCCGCACACCCATGCTTCGGGCGATTAGCTTGATGAAATCCCGGTAGACAAAGGTCTCTGGACCCGTGGCGTCACGAGTGATGTCATCATCCCGAGCTCCCAGATCGATGGCAATGCTCGCAACATCGCGCACATGAACCGGCTGTATCGGGTAGTTTCCCCAGCCGAACAACCCGAAGACGGGGATGTATCGCAGCATCCAAGCGATGTTGTTCACAAGGACGTTCCTCCCACCTCCAAACAGGACCGTCGGACGAACGATGGCATAGGAGATCCCGCAGTCCCTCAGGATCTTCTCGGTGTCCACCTTGCCGCGGAAGTATGACCACTCGGGCGCCTGCTCGGGATGCGCGACGCTGAAGTGCACAACTCTCCTGACTCCGGCCTCGATGGCGGCCTCGAACATCACCCTGCAGTTCTCGGTCGCCACATCGTGGTCGAACTGCCTGCTCTGGTGGTTGTAACGTACCCAGTACGTGTTGTACAACACATCCGCACCTCGCAGCGACTCCACCAGCGCTCCACGATCCCCGAAGTTGAGAGGATGGACCTCCACCCGTCCGTCGAAGGGGTCGTCACGGCCGACTGCGTTGGTCAGCGTGCGGACCCGCTTGCCCTCATCGAGTAGCTGATGCGCAATCCACCGTCCGGTGTAGCCGAACGCCCCTGTCACTACGTGCAGTTCCTCTGCCACGGCCCGGCCACTTTCAGGAGCATGAAAAAGTAACGGGCAGGACTTCTTGCTTCAGATCTCGGAATAGTAATCCGATACCGCATCCTCGAGGCCAGATCCCGCTGCAGTCTCATCGACGCTGAGGGTCACCCCGTCCCTGCGGAGCGCCTGCCCCCCGACAACGACATCGAGGCAGCGCGCCCCGCTGTAGATCAGGTTGGCCAGCAGCCTCCTGCCGTCACGCCCCCACGGCCTCATCCTCACATCATCGAGGTCCCAGGTCACCCAGTCGAACGAGTCCTTGGTGGCCAGCTGCCAGGTCTCGACCGGGTTCAGTATCCTGGCGTCCCAGTGGTCGTGGCGCTGGACCACGCTCGCCGCCTTGGCCTCCGCGCGCATGTTCAGACTGTTGTTGCTTGCCGCGCCGTCTGTGCCGAGCCGCACGTCCACGCCTGCCTCGCGCATCGCAGGATATGACATCGTCCCGCCACAGGCGAGTTTCTGGTTCGAGGTCGGGCAGTGCACGGCATGCGCCTCATGACCTGCGAGTATCCTCATCTCCCTCTTGGTGACCCAGCCGCAGTGGGCACACACCGTGCCTCCATCATCTGCGCTTTGGAAGTAGTCTAGGGAGTCGAGATACTCGACGGGATACATGCCGTGATCGGCGTGGCAGTCGGCGACCTCCTTGCGAGTTTCGCTGGTGTGAATATGGAGTATGCAACTGTGCTCAGCAGCCATCTCTGAAGCCTTCAGCAGCGTCTCCTCGCTGCAGGTGTAGACCGAGTGAGTACCGATGCCGTACTCGACTCTCTCGGAGGGAGCGCTTCCCCTGAGGAGCTCGTCCATATTCTGCAGAGCCTCGGCGCCTCCCGAGGGGTAGGATGGAGTGGGGAAGTCGGTGATAGGGCCGCATGCAACTCCTCGTACCCCGGATTCTACTAGCACTCCTGCCACCACATCGGGGTGGTAGTACATGTCGCAGGCGAAAGTCGTGCCAGTGGCTATCATCTCGGCTACCGCCGCTCTTGTTCCCGCTTCGACGAAACCTGCTGTGAGCCCCTTCTCCACCGGGAAGACCGAGGTCTCCAGCCATTCCATCAGTGGCAGACCCTCGCCCATCGAGCGATTGAGGATCATCGCGAGGTGGGTGTGCCAGTTCTGTAGGGAACGTGTCACCAGGCGCATCGAGCCGTCAATCGTCTCGGCTACGTCCTCGTCGCCATTGCTCGCAGAGTACGAGCCGTCAGGATGGAGCAGGAAATCGCCGTGCTGGACTGCACCGTCATGGTCAATCAGGCGCGTTTTTGTGACCCGTCGCACACCCCCGTGCATGGACGAGCGAGCGGCCCCTCCGACTAAGTGTTCTCCATCAGTATACGTAATCCATCTCTGAGAAATGCAGCAGGTTCCCCTCTCTCTCGTTCTCCGACATGTACTGGAGGAAGTAGCGCGCTCGCGCGCCCTGATCAAAAGAAATCTCGCTGCGGTCACCATATCGGCTCATCAGATTCGTCCGTGAAGGGTTGTGCTGCTCTACGGTGCAATTAGCGAACTCACTCGGTTCCTGATCTGGCCTGTCGCTCTCATAGGCGTTGGCGGTGCAATTGATGACCTCCTCACACCAGATGTAACAATCGTAAGGGGTCGAGCAGATGAAGTCACCAGTTCGATAGCACTGCTCGGTTGGAGTGACCCAGTTCTGCGCCCAGATGAAGGCTAGTGCGAGGTCTGAATCCGAATTCGGATCGTCGTGGAACTGGTGGGTGTGGTAGAGTCCGAGGAAGTGCCCGAGTTCGTGGCTCGGAACGGCGCTGGTGGCGAATGATGAAGCCCTCACCGTGCTGATGTAGTACTCTCTGGAATGCCAAGGATAGTTGCTGTATTGTGCCCAGCCACTGCTCTGCATGACGATGTTGACATTGGCTGGGTTGTAGCCTTCAACGAAGGCGTCGCCGAGTTGGGCGATTGAGATCTGGTCACCGAAATCGCCTCCGTCTTCGCTCGAATTGTTGACCGTGCCCGGCTTCTGACCGTCCTCGCCATCGATGCCGCCAGTGTCTCCGTCTTGGACGTCAGGGAAGGCTTCGTCCACCCAGATTATCTCGTCGAGGGCGAAGTCTATTCCAGATGGGTTGTAGATCGAGTTGATCAGTTCGATTCCGGTGGCGATGGAGGTCTCGTTGATGAGCCATTCGACACCGTCGTTGTCTCGATAGACGAAGATGGTGATGGAGAGCTGTCTGACTGGCCCCGACTCGCAATCTAGTCCCGGGTAGGGCGAGTCCTCTGAGACGTCCACCCAGTATTCCTGACTGTCGCAGTCATAAAGCTGGTAATCGTGCTCGTTCCAGTTGAGGCAGCCTGAGAGAGTGGGTGCGAACAGGATCAGTACGAGCAAGGCGGCCATGCTCCGCATGACTCCGACTCGGGGTAGTAGGGCTAAACCCTTGCTGGCCCGGCGTCAGTTACTGGTATTTGGCAGGAACGGCATCAACTTGCCTGCAAGCGCCGCCATGTTTCTGGTCTGTATCCAAATCGTACCTGATCCTGTTAACTGCAAGATGATACCTTCGCCTCCAAACATAGTAGTCTTGAGTCCTCCTGACGGAGCCGGGCTGTAGGATACCCCCTCAGTGAAGGCTACGAGGTGTCCGTTGTCCACCACTACAGGCGCATCGGGTGTTACTTCGACCTCTTTGATAGCCCCGTATGAGGTGTAGAAGACCTGACCAGCGCCACCTTCTGAAAACGCCCTCAGAAAGAAGGCACCCTCTCTGGAAAGTAGTGATTTGGCACCTTGGAATTTGGTATCGTACTCCACGTTAGGCGAGCATGCCATGAAGGCACCCCCTTGCATGTACAGGCCTTGGCCCGGGGCCAAGTCGAATGTGCAGATGTCTCCTGGAGCCGAAGGAGCCATCGATATCCATCCGCCAGACGGTCCTGCGGTGTAGGTGTTGACGAAGAAGGACTCCCCGCCCACTACGGACTTGAGGAATCCCCCTATCAGCCCTCCCTTGCTTGCTCTTCCTGTGCTGACACTCAAACCAGAAGATTGGGCCACCATGGCGCCAGGTTCGACCTTAATCGACTCTCCAGGTCCGAGGTTTGCAGTCATCAGTGTAAAGGCAGGTTGGAACTCGTAATTTACATCCATGATAACGCGCTGCGAACTTAACTTTTCAAATGAACGGAGATGTACTAGACAACACATTTCGCGTTGAGTACACTCACCGTCTCTCCCTCCGAGTTTTTCATCCAGCACTCTACGACATCGCCCTCGTGCATAGCCCCGACACCCTTTGGAGTACCTGTCCAGACGAGATCACCAGGTGAGAGCTCGTACCAGCCCTTCAGATGCCCGAGGATGGACTCCACCGAGTGCACCATCAGCTCGGTCGAGGCCTGCTGCCTGACTTCGCCATTGACCGACAGGCAGATCTCCACCGGGCGCGGGTCCCAAGCGGTCCAAGTCCCTAACACCCCAGAACCGGCGAACCCCTTGCCCTCGAGCCACGGCCAGCCCTTCTTCTTGGCCAGCGTCTGACGGGTCCTGTTGGTGGTATCGTTGCCAACGCACATCTCCACCGGCCCTAGGTCCTCGCCGAGCCGGATTACCAACTCCACCTCGTGGTCGATGTGGTCCTCGGCCGAGCTCAGGGCAACCACGTTGTTGCCGTCCGCGTCTGCCTCGACGAGAGCGGTCGGCGGCATCAGGAAGAATCTCGGGTAGTCGGTGATGTCACCGTAGATCTCCTTGGCGTGCCCAACATAGTTGCGGAACACCGCCCAGCCGACTGCCACGCGCCTCCCAAAAGCCCCAATCCCATTATCACATCGTCACCTAACTAAGCAGGTTGAAGGCTCCCCTTCGGCCGAGAAGCGACGATGGCAGAGGACCCGTACCGCGTTCTGAGCGTCTCGAGCGATGCTACAGACGCGGAGATCAAGCGGGCCTACCGAAAACTCGCCCGCCAGCACCACCCGGACCGCAATCCGAGTGATGCGGCGGCCGAGGAGCGGTTCAAGGCGATACAGGCATCCTACGAAGCCATAGGCACGGTCGAGGCGCGCCGGGAGCATGACCAGCGCCGTCGCATGGAGGAGATGTTCGGAGGAGGGGGCTTTCAGGGCAATCCGTCCGGAGGAGGCTTCGGCGGGGTCGACCTAGGGGACATCATCTCTCAGTTCATGGGTGGGCGCGGAACGGCGGCTCCCGGATTCAATTTCAACTTCGGGCAGGGCTTCGAAGGCAGACAGACTCAGCAGCCCAAGAGCGAGCCCACCGAGCCTTCGAGAGGTGCGGACATAGAGGCCGGGCTGGACATATCTCTCGAGCAGGCCTCAGATGGAACTGATATTAGGTTCAGTCATCGCAGGCTGAAGCTCTGCGACAAGTGCAGGGGCTCAAGTTTCGGAACCTCGAAGCGCTGCGCCCCCTGCAACGGAACCGGGGTTGAGACCAAGGGCAGCACGCTCACAGTGAAGGTACCGCCGAACGCTAGCCACGGGCAACTCCTCCGATTGAAGAAAATGGGTCACGACCATCCGCAGGGTGAGCCCGGGGACCTTCTCATCACGCTGAGGCTCGATGCTGAGGAGGGCCGCCGCTGGGAGGAAGGGAGGCTGGTTCAGGAAGTCCCTATACCAATCACCACCCTGTTGCTTGGAGGCAAGGTCAGAATCAGCACACCAGTCGGCAAACGGGTTCAGATCGACGTGCCTGAGGGGACCAGGATAGGGGACCGCCGGCGACTGCAGGGTCACGGCCACTCTGGAGGCCCATTGGATATCGAGTTCACACTCGCTGAGCCGGACAAACTGACCAAGGCCCAGCGTGACGCCCTAGATAGCCTGCGTGAAAGCGGTCTGTGACTCTCACACAACCAATGAAATACCCATCTTGCGCGAGCCCGCGCCATGAGGGACTTCGCCCACGTGGCTGACTTCCTTGTCCCGAGGCGCAAACAGGCCCACCTAGCTATCCTCCTTCTGTCCTTGCTGATGCTTCCGGGAATATCAGCCACATTCAGCCCCATAGACATCGAGTCGTACGACCTCGAGTCGCCAGAGCTCGATGCCAACGAGGTCCTCAGGAAGGAGTTCTCCTCGGCCGGAAACATCTGGGCCTTCGGGGTCTATATCCGGGACTCAGGGCAATTCGGGGAGCCCGACTCCGACGTCAGCATGATTGCTGACTACACCGGTGAAGGACAGGGCGTGGTCGAGCCCGAGGGCGGCATACTCAACCTCACGGTGCTGAGGGAGATCGACGCCAAGGCCGAGTACCTCAGGCAGCACGAGATTTCCGAGTTCTACCTCTCGTTCGCCTCTCAGATAACCGGCGAACCGGCGGTGGGCATCATAGACCTCGCAATGGACTTCAGGGCTTTCATGTCGGGCCAATCCGCCCTGACGAGCCTCAGAATCGATCCAGAGACTCTGACCATGGCGCCGCCGTCCACCAACTGGACCGACTGTGGCGTCCTCGAGTGCCTCTCATTCGACGACGAGAACCTCACTCAAGCCCACATCGACCTAGCCGCACACAGGTTGGCCAACCACAGCGCCGGAGACTTCCTAAGACTTCTTTCGAACGACCGGGCTTTCACCCCGGACCCCTCCAGCCCGGTGATTGGGCCGTACGGACATCAGCTGTCTGAGGATGGCACGATAACCTCGGAGCAGTGGGGGCCCGGACGCTGGTCCGCTTCGGCGGCATGGATGCTCGTCAACTTCGACAGGGAGGCGATGCAGAGCAACGGTTGGACATTCTCCTGGCTGAACGCCAGCTCGGATTTCGGATACGAGTGGGACGGAGTCACACTGGAGACCAAGCCGGTGCACAACTCGGTCGAGCACTGCCGCGAGAGCGCTCTGGCTGGAGAGGCCCCCTGCGCGGTGGAATGGCTCTACTTGGCCCTCGAGGAGGACCTGAGGGCCACTGATGACATGGTCGTCACCCTGATGCTCGCAGAAGGCGTCAACGTCGAGGTCAACCGCGAGCTGCTGTCCAGCGCCTATCTGATTGCCATCATGGCAGTGGTGGTGACCATCCTGCTATGGCTCAGTCTGAGGAGGGCGTCCGATGTGGCCATCGTGGCAGTCGGTCTGGTACTGTCACTGCTGTGGATGCAAGGCCTCATTGGGTGGGCAATCATCTTGGGACAGAGATACGGGATGGAAGTGATATTCCGCTCGCAGTTCTCCAACCTCCTGCCGATTCTAGTCCTGGCACTGGGCATAGATGACAGTCTGCACGTGCTGCACAGGTACAAGGAGGAAAGGAGGGAGGGAGCCAGTCCCGAGCAGGCCGTTCACACTTCCATCAGCAGAGTAGGTCGGGCCATACTGCTGACCTCTACGACCACCATCGTCGCGTTCATGGCCAACATGACCTCAAACATAGCCGCACTGCGCTCTTTCGGCATAGAGGCCGGTCTCGGGGTGCTGTCTGCATTCATCCTGACCGGTCTCTGGGTCCCACTAGTCCGCTACGATTTCGATCTGTGGATGGAGTCCAGAGGGAAGCTGCAGGAGGAGAAGGAGGGCCTTGTTCACATGGTCCCACAATCGTGGCTGGCCGGAGTCACCACCACCTCAGCAAGGCATGCTCCAGTGGTCGCCGCACTGACCATCCTGATCACCGCGATGGCCGTTCCTATGATGTTCTCTCTGGAGGGCGACTTCCAAGTCGAGGACTTCATAGAGAGCGAATCCGACCTCGCTCTTGGAATCGGCCTGATCAACGAGCGTTTCAGCGACGAAGGCGAGCCCGGATTCATACTGGTCGAGGGCGATATAGCGAATCCAAAGGTGATAGCCGCCTTCGGCGAGTTCCGCAGCAACGTGAACTCGCACGGTCCTGAGGACTCGGACCAGATCTCCCGACTCCCTACAGGAGAGGTTGAGATGATCGCCATCGACGGCATACTCGGCTTCGCCAAGGCCGCAATGGCATGGAACAACACCCCATTCGTTGAGGCGGGATGGAACCCATCGGCCGAGGATGGAGGAGTCGGTTGCGACAAGGACGTCCTCGGGCTGCCTTCACTGGATGACAGGCAGTGCCTGATATTCCTCTACGGCTTCGTGCTGACTCGCGGAGTCCCCGAGAGCGGCGGCTATCCCCCACTGCCTCCTTCCATAGTCGCTGAGTACATCCATGCAGCCGAGGAGTTGGACTACGAGCGACCATGGCTCACCGTCTCTGGGGAGGTACCTCACTACCCACGCGCCTCGATGCGATACGGCATCTCTAGCCCCGAGCAGTTCTCCTTGGTTGAGCCGGCCCTGGCTCAACTGGAGCAGGACATGGCTCCGTTGCAGGAGCTCGCGAGGAATCCTCTCAGGGAGCGCGGCAAAATCTCCTCTGCCGACGAGGAGTACCCGATCACATGGGCGATACCGACCGGCGAACCGGTCATCAGGTTCGTCGCCGCTAACTCGATGCAGGAAGAGATGCAGGGGACCCTGCTGCTGGGGGTAGTGTTCTGCACCATCACCCTATGGTGGGGCTTCCGGGAGGAGACCTCTGTGAGCCAGCGATGGCAGGAGGGGATGCAGGACCGCGCTGATTTCACTCGCAGAGTTGGGTCGACGGTCGTAGTTTCCGGAGTAATCACCTATTTCCTGCTCGGAACTGGTTACGCGTTGGCCTTCGCAACCCTCGCTCTGGTCCTCTCCATCCTCTGGGGCACCATGCCCTTCTTCATCGCCGCAGTGACCACCGGTCCAATTTTTGTCGTCATCGTCTGGCTGTACGCCTTGATTGCACTGGCTGGCTACGGACTCAACATGATCACCGTCGCAATCGCCGCAATGTCCCTCGGAGTGGGCATAGACTACGTCATCCACCTCATCGAGCGCTATCGCGAGGAGCGTGAGAAGGGGACTACGCCGCACCTCTCACTCGCCGCTGTGGGCAGCGCCTCGGGCCTCGCACTCTTCGGCTCCGCCGTGTCAGACATCGCCGGGTTCCTAGTAATCAACCAGTCCAAGATGGGCTTCTTCTCAACCTTCGGACTGTTCTGTGCCATCATGATCGGACTCTCCCTGATTGCCAGCATGGTTCTCACACCTGCAGTATTGGGACTGCTTCATCGAAAATCACTGGTTTCTGAGTATTCCTAGTTCCAATCTGCACCAAACAAATATTAGCAGTTGATGATAGATATTTTATGGAAAAAACGGTTGCCTGAAATCATGGTGTTCGAATGCAACATAGACGCGAGAGGTAAGGCGTACCGCCTCAAGCTCGGAATTATGGGAGTCACAGTTGGCTTTGTATTGGCAGCAGCCTTCTACTTAGCAGGAATCGAGTTCCAGCGAGTCCTTTGGATAATTCCTATGGCAATCATAGGTGGAGGGGCATTTTCTATTTTTGAAGCCCAGACTGGGTGGTGCGTACTACGAGCACTGGGATTCCGAACCCCCTTGTGAGAGAAACATCATGTCGAGAAACACTCTGACCGACTTGGAGCGCGGCGACGAGGACTGCATACTCCGATTTGCCGACGGGGCCGCATTCAGGGTCAGCTACCTGTCGATACGCTGCCGCTGTCAGTGTGCCAAATGCAAGCCCCGTCAGGAGAACGAGCAGAGGCAGTTGGAACTCGAGGAGGAGGTCGCGAGGCTACGGATGGAGAAGCCCAGGGCCGAACCGGTCGGTCGCTATGGAATCAGGTTCGATTGGCCGACTGGATGCTCCAGCGGGATACATACCTTCAGTCATCTGAGAAGCGTCGCCGAAGAGTCCGGAAAGTCTCTCTGAACAACCAATTTCGAGCCCGAAGGAGTCAAAGGTGAGCCTCTGGTGGCGCATTCATCGAAGACACGGGTGCCCCCCATGGCTTCGGTGGTGATCCGATGAAGTGGGACAGCCCTGAGGCAGGCGAGCAGGAGCTCGATGAGGAGGACGAGTGGCAGCTCTACGCCAGCGCTGGATATGCTTCTGCCGAAGTCATTGTCGAGGCCGATGAAACCGAAGAGGAGGAGGAGGAGATTTGGTTCGACGGCGATGACCTGGAGCTCAACGGCGCTTCGATAGACTGGGACGCGCCTCCCTGCCCCGCGCCACTCGGAATCGCACACATCATCAAGATAGGAGCCTGCGACCACTGCTTGCACAGGCTGGCCGGTCGCAGGACCGAGGCCCCAGGAGCGCCGGGGGGCGAGGAAATCCGCAGTGCAGCACACGCCAGAGACACGGAGTTAGCAAAAATCGAGACTCCTGACCTATGTCCTCTCTGTGAGAATCTGTTCGACGACGTCGGCAACATCGTCAGCAGAGTCGTCGAATCCACTGAGGGAATCGAGTACGCCTCCATCCAGTTCGGTATCCACATGCCCAAGGATCTCATCCAGGAGGAGGACCGCATCCGCAGCAGGAACGGAGCACCCGCTTCAAGACCCCTTAAGGCGGCTTTCGTCGATGCCATCCAGAACGAGTTATCCGCGCACATGCCCGATGTCAAGTTCGTCAAGGAGATACCTGACCTGATGATACTGGTCGACGGTCTGACGCTGCGGATTGACGTCGATGTCAGACCGGTTTTCCTCTACGGCAGGTACCGCAAACTCAGTCGTGAGATTCCACAGACCCGCTGGCCTTGCAGAGCCTGCAGGGGCAGGGCTGATGGCTGTGAGTCCTGCGAAGGCACTGGACTCCAGTACCTCGACTCGGTGCAGGACCTCATCGGCGAGCCAATTCGCATCACCCTCGATGCCGAGGACACCTCCTTCCACGGTATGGGTCGCGAGGACATCGATGTCAGATGCCTCGGAACCGGTCGCCCCTTCATCCTCGAGATTAAGAATCCAAAGGTCCGCGAGACCGACCTCGAGGAACTAGTCTCGAAAGTCAACGAGAACGCCGACGGCAAGGTCGAGCTCGACTCACTGAGATGGTCCAAGCGGGGCGATGTGAGCAAGGTCAAGGAAACCCGCTCCGAGAAATCGTACACCATCCGATTCAAGGTCGACGACATCCCCGAGGAGGACACCGTCATCGAGTCCGTCTCCAGCCTCTCCGGAGCCGTGTTGGAGCAGGAGACTCCTAAGCGGGTCTCACATCGCAGGGCAGCGAAAACCCGCAAGAGGAAGATAGTCTCCATCAGCGATGTATCTGTCGATGGCGACGAGGTCCAGATGACGCTGCGCTGCGAGGCCGGGACCTACATCAAGGAGCTCATCCACTCAGATGAGGGCAGGACCATCCCGTCGATGAGTGGCGTGCTTGAGAGGGATTGTGAGGTCATTTGGCTCGACGTCGAGGGTATTCACGCTGACTGAGCGCAGAACCGAATCCGAGCCCTTAAGAAGAATCGGCAGGTCGAACGCTCCGCGACCTATGGTCGAATGGTGATAATATGGCAACTAGGACCCATGGCTCACGCCAAGGCACTCGCAGCATTCTCAAGAAGAAGAAGGCCGACCGCAGCCGTGTTTTCATCAACCGAGTGATGCACCCCTATTCCGAGGGTGACAGCGTCGCAATCGTTCTTGACGGAGCTCAGCAGAAGGGCATGCCACACCGCCGCTTCCAAGGCAAGACTGGAGTCATCTCGGGGACACAAGGACGAGCGTACATCGTCACTGTCTCTGACGGCAACATGCAAAAGACGGTCGTGGCCCGCCCCGAGCACCTCAGGCCAATAGAGTGAGTGATTCAGATGGCAGAGCGAGAATACGTTGACTTCGCCTCAGTCCGTGACCTGCTTCTAGAGGCGAACGAGCGCCGAGGCGAACTGTCCTACGAGCAGCAAATGGCACTCGGTCACGCTGAATGGGCAGCCAGTGCGAACCGCGGCGGCATTAAGACCGATCCTGAGGTTTTCAGCACTCTGCGTGACACACTCATGGAGAATGAGAAGCTCTCCGCTCACCCCGAGATTTGTGCCAAGTTGGCCGAACTAAATCCCATGGCTGTAGCGGATGTCAGGGTAATCATCGCAAGCAAGAGGATTGCGATGGACACATCAGAGATTGAGGAAATCGTCAACATCATCCGTCAGCACGTACTCTGAACCCGTCGTTTTGGGATATTTTCTGCAACAATTCCATTCAAGGGGGGGAACCGTTCTGTACAACTCGAGGGATATGCAACCTGGAGACCGGAGTGAGCCAGAGGAGGATGGCCCCGAGCCGTTCGACTCCGAGACTCACCTCAGGATACTAGACATTCAGGAGAGGCGGCCGTTTGGACATGAGGTACACTGCCTGAGCGAACCCTCTATGCATCTGGTTCGAGCGAGGGTCAATGACCACGGAGACCTGTCAAACGGCTCTAGGATAGAGGTCAACTCTGATGACCTCGGACCGTTGTCCGAGGTCAGACACCGTGATCTCTCGGCGTCTGCCAATGGTGAGTTGACCGAGGCGATTATAGGAGTAATCTCAGAGGATTCCGAGAGACATTTGGGCTTCTACAACCGTGCCAACAACCTCTCACTAAAGATGCACGCATTTCAGTTGCTGCCTGGCATCGGCAATGCGAAGGCGTTACAGATGGTCCAGATTCGTGGGATTGCTGGTTGGAGCAAATTCGAGGAGGTCGACGAGGCCTGCGGCATCAACTCAGTTAGACTGCTCGCAGAGCGTTATGTCAAGGAGATGGAAGACGAAACCCAGTCGCCCCGTCTACTCGACCTGCTGGTTCGCTCCGAGATGTGAATCGGGGTCGAGCCATGGATGACTTGGACACACGTCTCCTAGTCGACCTTCTACGAGACAGGATCCGCCCAAACAGATCGCTCGGACAGCATTTCCTGATCGACGACGCAGTCATCTCCCGCTCGGTGGACATTGCCTCCCGCGTGAGCCCCCTCGATACGGACTCGCATGTGCTGGAGATAGGCCCGGGATCCGGCTCTCTCACACTGGCACTTCTGAGGACCGGAGCAAGGGTGACCGCGTTCGAGGTGGACGATGAGTCCGTCGATCACCTGCAACGCGTCTTCGGAGACGCTGAAGGGCGCCTCGACCTCCAGAAGGCCGACGCGTTGGAAGCCGTCTGGCCTGCTGATGTAACTCACATAGTGGCCAATCTACCCTATCAGATATCCAGCCCCGTCCTGGAGAGGATACAGAGGCATCACGCCGAGCATCCGATGGCAGTTGTAGTGCTGCTTCTGCAGGAGGAGTTCGCAGATAGAATGGCCATTGGCAGGGATCACGCCGCACTGAGCCCTCTAGGACTGTCTCTCTGGCTGGATTTCGAAGTCGAGTTGGACGCGAAGGTGGCTCCACACTCGTTCAGTCCCTCTCCACGCGTGAGCTCCCGTCTGACCTCCATGCGCCCTGTGGACAGGGAGCCCGGGATTGACCGCAGGATGTTCAGGACGGTCACCCAGCATTGCTTTGCCAACAGGCGCCGCAAGTTGCGCACCCTGCTGTCGAAACCCCCCAGTCGCATCGGTCGGATCAAGGGCTGGCATAAGCAGCGCTGGTCCGAAGCGGTCGACACTGTCATCCAAGCCTCTCCAGAGGGACTCCCAGAAGGTTGGCTGGACCTCCGTCCAGAGAATCTGGAGACATCCCAATGGGTCTCACTTGTGGATGCAATTTCATCGAATTGAGACTAAATACGAGGGTTTTGCCCGCGCCTTGATAGAGGGCTCCCTGCTCGGCAGGTCAGGGCGGCAGGTCACGCGACGGGCCCGAGCCGGGATGAGTACTTATGGCGAAGAAGGACACCTATCTGGCGCTGCTTCGACGCGGTATCGACGTGAACACCGCCAACATCCTTTCCGACGGCGGTATCAAGGTCGGCGACCTGAAGAAACTGGACCCTGAGACGCTCATCAACAACTACGGCTTGAAGAAGGCAATAGCGATATCCGTCTTGGACGCGGTGCGCTCAGGCCCGCGAGGGTCGAGCAAGCAGAGGTTCCTCGCCGACGTCCTCTCCGACCGCGGCAAGAAGAAGGTCGACAAGATCGAGGAGCAGCGCTTCAAGCGGGAACAGAAGGATTTGCACGCGGAACTGCTTGAGAAGAAGGAGCAACTCAGGATAGCCAGGGTCGAGTCCTTCCGCAACAAGAAGTTGGTCATGAACCGACTGGGCAAGACCATTGAGCTCATCGTCAAACTGGAGAACACTTTTGATGAGGAATCCAAGGACGAGCAGCGCTCTAAGCTGCGTGACCAGCTCGAGACCAGGGGGCTTGAGGCCGCTAGGGACCACGAAATGCTCGAACTCGTCGGGACCCCTCAGGACATCGTCGACTTCCGTCGGAAGATAGCACCGACCATCTGCCTCCATGCATGCCCCTCATGCGGCGAGGAAATCGATCCACGCAGCGGCAATGTCGTTGAGGACCTGACCGATTTCATGCTGGTTTGCTGGGAGTGCGAGGAGGAGTTCAGAGCGCCCATGGCCCAAATCGTCGAAGATCACCTGGACAACGGCTCTAGAATCAAGATCAACCCGAAGCAGAAGCACCGCTTGCCCGTCTCAAGGCCTCCGAAGAAGAAGGACGCGCCTTCGGTGACTGATCGGATGATACGCGATCTCGAGTCTACTGGTGCCACGGCAGAGGAGCTCGAGGCTGCCGTGGAGTCGAGCAAGCTCTCTGGCGTGCTGATGAGCATAGACGACTGGATCGACCAGACCATCGCCGCGAAGGGCTACATCCAGGCGCAAGAGCACCGAGAGGAGTTCATCATAGCCACCGGCGCGGGCGCTACGAAGTTCAACAAGTGGATGAAGAAGGCTGGATTGGTCTTCAACAAGCAGACCGGCAGATGGACACGTTGGGAAGATCGCTGAGGCAGGTCCATGGCGGACGAGATCCCGGTCATCCGGTTCTTCCGAGGCTCGAAGCCGCTCGGGATAGCTCGAATAGTGCCGGACACCCCGATTGTGGAGATTGCGGAACTCGCAGGGGTCGAGATCCCCACCAACTGCACCGCAGGAAACTGCGGAACCTGCCTTGTCAGGCTGCTGAGTGGTCAGGTGGACCTGCCAGAAGAGCTCCCCCCTGGGCTGGACGACTACATCGTGGCAGAAGGCGGTATCCTGACGTGCTGCCTGTACCCTGTTGGATCATGCGACATCGACGTGATTCCCCCCTTGTAGGTGAGTGAATGGTGGATTGGAGCGATCCCGAGTTTCAGAAGAGCCTCCTCATCTCGATAATCGGTCTCAGTGTGGGCATCTGGTGGATCTCAAGCAGGATTCGGGCCAAGTTGAGGGAAGTCGAAGATAGAAGGGCCAAGAGATGGCAGGAAATCGATGAGATTTCAGATGAATAAGGTTTTTTTAATAATTATTAAAATAACACCTTGAAAATCACTCATTCACAGCCGCAGTCCATCGTTCTGACTGTGGTATTCCAACTACCTCAATATGGCATCCGAGGACACCTTTTTGCGAGGCCACCTCGTTCCTCAGTCTTATCAGGTCATCCAAGCAGCATGGACAGTGCGGATGAGGTGGTTTTACCCATAATTCCACTATTCCAGCATCGTCTACCTCGACTCCTTTCATAATCGACTCGTCGGTGATGGGTTTGCCGTGCGGCTCGTTGCGCCCTCTCAGAACTCTGGCAAGCCTGATTTGAGCTGTCCGCCTCGCCTTAGTCACAGTCTCAGCACCTCCGTAATCCACGCTTTCGCGGCATCAACATCATCGAGATCGACCACCTCGGTGCCGTCTCTACGGTGATCCAGCCTTCTGCCAGCGAGTTCGGAGGACCAGCCTCCGGTACTCGACATAGTGGCCACAGGCTTGTTGATCTGCCAGGCGAAGGCGATTTCGGAGAGTGTGCCGGAGCCGCCTCTGACAGCGATGCAAGCATCGCCAGTGCGGGCCACCAGCATGTTCCTGAAGAGTCCTAGGCCGGTCGGGATGACCACATCGATATGTGGATTGGAGGAATCGGCATCCCCCATCGGAAGAATCCCGATGGTGTCGCCGCTCTGATAGTCATCGCTGCTCTGCGCACCTCTGCAGACCGCCGTCATCGTGCCACCCAGCCCTCCACAGGCCACCCTGCACCCCAGTTCGACTATGGCTCTGCCCAGGTCTTCGCACAGAGCCTCGACCTCAGGGGCCCCAGAGAGGTCGTTAGATCCGAACACGGAGACAATCGGCTTCCTCATGTTACCACTCCGTGAGCATAGGGAAGGACTCGCCCATTGTCAGGCACTCCATACCCTCGCTGGTGCGGACCCACGAGTCCTCGGTTCCTATGGCGCCGCCCGGGTAGATGACCTTAGGCTCGATTGCCATGGTTCCACTGAGCGGCAGAGGCCGGTCGAAGCCTTGAGCAACCACAGGGGTCTCGTCGAGTTCGAGCCCGATCGAGTGCCCTAGGAACTTGGCTTGGTCAGGTGGCATTCCCATCAGGTGTTCACTGTGCCCCATGTCTCCGACCATCTCGCTGCCCGAATCCCAGACAGCCGAGCAGTCATCTCCTTTGCCGAGGCTTTCGACAATAAAATCGCGTACCTGTGCCATATCGTCGAGCCTTTGCAGCCATTCATCGGACAGCGGACCGGCGCTGAACATTCGAGTGCAGTCTGAGACGTAGCCCCGATGTACATGGACGATGTCGACCAGTACCGGCTCGCCCTCGGCTACTCTGGCGAATCCCGCGCCGAGGGAGGAGATCGGGCTTGCGCCCAGACCGGCCACTCCAGAGTCAAAGTATGATGGCACGGCTCCCGAACGGCCAGCGGCGATGACGACCCTGTCGCAGTCCATCGGCCAATTACGCATCCTGATGCGGCCGCCGAAACCCGCGGCTCTACTGACTTCATCGGCAGCGGCGGCCATCTCAATCTCAGTGTGCCCCAGCCCCCCTTGGTCGCGGACAGCCTCAAACATCAACTGATTGATAGCGCCGCTTTCGCGATGCATCCGAAGCTCCCAGTCCGATTTTGTCTCCCTGAGGGTGAACAGCAGTCCTGTACAATCGGAGCTCTGCCCTTCGAGCCCACTCATCTTGGATGTGAGGAAGGACCAACGCTTCTGTGGAACCTTGCCTGCGAGCAAACCGGGTGCTTGAGTGCAACCAGCAGCCCGTAACGAGTCCTCGAAGTCCCCCATCCTCGGGTGAGCCTCTATGACATGGGGCGAATCGCCTCCTCCTGCCTCGAATCGAGCGCGCTTCAAAGAGCGCCTCACCCACTGCGTCCTCTGAATGCCAGAGCCATCTGCACCGACTAGGAGCAGAGAGTTCTGACGCCCCCCGGTAAGCCAGTAGAGTTCTACAGGATCATCGACCAAGACGGATTCGCGGCCGGTTTCGGCGAGTGCCGCAGACAACCTGCCCTGCCTCTCCGCTAATTCCGAGGCCGGCACTCTCCAGTCCTCTCCGTCGGGGCCAGTCAGGCGCCCGGCATCCCAACTCATGCGGCTGCTTCAGACGTCACCGGTGAAAGGCATTGTGGGGCCACGCGGAGCGTGTTCGCCACCCACAACGGCCATAGAGGGACCGCTAGTGCCGCCAACCGTGACAACCGTCCTGTCGCTGGACGACGTCCGCCTTGCGGGACGGACTGTGCTCTATCGAGTAGACGTCAATTCGCCCCTCGAACCGTCCACCGGCGCCTTCCTCGATGACAGCAGGCTGCGCTCCATCCTCGATACCCTGAGGGACCTCTCCGACGCCAAAGTGGTGATCATGGGACACCAGTCGAGACCCGGCAAGGGCGACTTCACCGGCATGGAAGTACACTGTGATCGCCTCTCCCGCCTCCTCGGGCAGACGATACGCTTCGTCGCCGATGTCTGTGGCGACGATGCCATCACAGCCATCGAGGAGATGCAACCCGGCGAGAAGATTTTCCTCGAAAACGTCCGAATGCACTCCGAGGAGTACGGCCCGGAAAAGGTCAGCCCCGAGGAGGAGCCGTCCTCCGAGATCGTGACCCGTCTGTCAGCCGTTGCGGACGTGTACGTCTCCGACGCCTTCGGCGCAGCCCACCGGAACTCCCCCACACTCACTGGCTTTGCCGAGGAGATGCCCTGTATCGCAGGCCGCCTGATGAACAGGGAGATCAGGGCCCTTGGACTGGCCGTGGACGACCCTCCCAGACCGTATGTTGCTATCTTGGGGGGGGCGAAGTGCGACGACTCGCTGAGAGTCGCGCTTAATCTCATCGAGCGAGACGTCGTGGATTGCATCCCCCTGGTGGGGGTGGTCGGCAACCTGATGCTGTGGGCCAGCGGGCACGACATAGGCGAGAGGAACAAGGAGTTCATCCGAAACGCGATGGGAGGATCCTTCGACGAGACCTGGGAGATGGCCGAGCGCCTACTGAGCGACCACTCCGAGAAACTCTTCCTACCCAGCGACCTAGTGACTGAAGTCGACGGTAAGAGGCACCCCATAGGAATCGACGAGCTGCCGACCGAGAATCCGATCTACGACATCGGCTTCCAGACCCTGATGGACCTGCGACCGCTGATAATGGACGCCAGCTGCGTCATGTGGAACGGTCCGGCCTCGTTCTTCGAGCTGCCAGAGTTCGCCATCGGGACCATCGAGATCCTCAACATGTGCGCCGAAGCCACCGGGGTAACCATCGTCGGGGGCGGTCACACCAGTGCCCTGGTCAACCAGCGTGGCATGTCCGGCGAGGTGAGCCACAACAGCACTGGAGGAGGATCCACCCTTGGCATGCTCTCGGGCGAGCCGATGCCTGTGATTGAAGCTCTCGCGCGCTCGAACGACAAGTACAGGCCACTGCTCGGCGCCCTGGAACTGGGAACCTCCGAATGAGAGCCACTGGGGAGAGTTGAACTCCCGACCTCTTGATTACGAATCAAGTGCTCTACCAGCTAAGCTACAGTGGCGTCAGCGCGACCACCTGAGCCATTCGCATAAGAGAATCGGTGCCGCAGACAAGGCTAAGCCACAACTTCAACACGGCCTGCCATGGAAGAGACCGACGGGGGCGCAGCCCCGCAAGAAGCGACATTGTCAGGAACACCGAATGCCGGGGCAGCCGGAGACCAAGGCGCGTACAGCCAACCTGCTGTGATGATCGGTTCGAAGAGCTCTCTGCCCAAGATTATGGGAATTCTCATGATGATTTACGGTGTCATAATGGGGCTGCTTTCAGTACTTCAATTAGCCGCGGTTGGCACCACTATGGACGCACTTGCGGAAGCGAATATCGAGGTCAGCTCAATCTTCATGTACGTCGAAGCACTAACTGCCGTAGGCGTCAATTTCGTGGTAGCGTATGCCGGAAACCAGGTCCGCAACTACCAGAGGAGCGGCGTCATGACGGGACTCTACGCAATCGGGGTCAGCCTCGTCGTGTCGCTGATCGGTTCTGTAATGTACGCCGATGCAATGGCAGAGGCGGCCGGAGACAGTGCTGTAGGGGCAGCTATGGGAGGTATTGGCGCATTCTTCAGCGTCTTCTGCGCTGCTATATGCGGCCTTTTGGTGGCTCTACCAATTCTGGCCTCTGCCGACTCCTTGGAATGATCAGCGCAGCGCGCTGAGATCCGCCATATGCCCTATGCGGGCGTTCACGTCCGCGAGGATACTCTCTAGCGCAGCCTCGTTGCGACCCTCCGCTCGCATTACCAGGATGGCTTCGGTGTTGCTCGGTCGGCACAGGTACCAACCGTCGTCGTAACGCACCCTGATGCCATCCACAGTGGAGCACTCCATGTTCGAGAAGGCTTCCTGCACGGCCGCCATGACCTCTTCGCGCTCACCGGGCAATGGGATCTTGGCTTCGCCTGTCGAGGGGTAGTCGGGCAGGAACGAGAAGCACTCGGAGAAGGCCGGCCCTCCGTCTGCGGGCGCGGGGTCGCGTCCGATGATCTCCAGCAGGCGGGCGCTGTTGTACAGCGAGTCGTCGAAGCCGGGCCAGCGGTCGTGCAGGAAGAAG